>Ga0194120_10002557_pt1 | contig 31056 bp, 30 predicted proteins | sample TA2MahCa65mmetaG_FD_148642 | JGI IMG/M metagenome (GOLD analysis project Ga0194120, IMG submission 148642) | Freshwater microbial communities from Lake Tanganyika, Tanzania - TA2015019 Mahale Deep Cast 65m | ecosystem: Environmental > Aquatic > Freshwater > Lake | place: Tanzania: Lake... | reverse complement strand
CAGGAACAAGAGCAGGTCGGTTTGCGTAAGTTAACCGTCAAAGCCCCCGCTAAGCTGCCTTATATTATGATGGGTTATAAAGTACCCGTATTACATACTGCCCAATCAGAGTCAGAGGCTTACGCGCTGGAAGTGCTGACCGCAATCTTGGATGGTGGTAATAGTTCCAGACTTTCAGCTCGCCTGGTGCGTGGCAAGCAATTGGCGGTATCAGCCGGAGCCGGTTATGACTTCAATTCGCGACTTCCCGAACTATTATTACTTGAGGCGACACCCGCTGAAGGCAAAACAGTATTTGACCTTGAATATGCCTTACGCGAAGAAATTGATGACTTGAAAGTCGAACTGGTAAGCGCGGATGAGTTGGCACGGGTAAAAGCACAAGTTCTGGCGCATGACATTTATCAGAAAGATTCCAATTTTTATCAGGCGATGGAATTGGGGATGTTGGAAACCAATGGCCTAGGCTGGCAAAAAGCCGGTGAGTATGTCACTAAGCTTAATCAGGTGACTGCCGGGCAGATTCGTGATGTGGCTCGAAAGTACTTAATAGAAGATCACTTGACGATTGCTTATCTGGATCCACAGCCAATAAACGAAGCCGCTAAACCAGCAAAATCGATAGGAGGTCATCATGCGTTTTAAATGGACATTATTAGCTTTATTATTGCTCGCTCAATCCAGTTGGGCGGCTGTCAAAATTGAGCATTGGCAGAATACTCACTCAAGTCGAGTCTATTTCGTGCAAACCCCGGCTTTGCCCATGCTGGATGTGCGAGTTAGTTTTGATGCGGGTAGTGCGCGTGATGAGGCTCAGTTTGGTCTGGCGGCTTTGACCTCAGCGATGCTGGAAAGCGGCTCGGGTGAGTGGGATGCGGATCAGGTCGCACAGCGATTTGAGTCGGTAGGCGCCAATTTTTCGACCGGCCTATCAAAAGACATGGCCTGGTTGTCGTTACGCAGTCTGGTGCAACCCGAATTGCTGGAGAGCGCTTTAACAAGCTTTCAAACTGCGATTACGCAACCGCGATTTGCTGAAGATGATTTTCAGCGAGAAAAAGCCCGGACTCTGGCTGGATTGAAGCATAGAGAGGAATCGCCGGCAGCCATTGCGTCGATGGCGTTTCAAAAGGCCTTGTATCAAGACCATCCCTATGCCCATCCTGAAGAGGGTTTGGTACAAACCGTGTCAGGCTTTGAAGCGGCAGATGTGAAAAATTTTTACCAAAAGCACTATGTGGCCAGCAACGCGATTATCGTCATTATTGGTGATATCAACCGACAAAAGGCTGAACAGATAGCGAATCAACTGGTATCAGGCTTGGCGATCGGGGAAAAGCCACAGGAAATTCCTGCAATACAAATTAGCAATCAGGCCACAGAGCAGCGCATTGCTTTTCCATCCTCGCAAACCCATGTTCTGGTGGGTATGCCAGGCACCTACCGAAAAGATCCGGATTATTTTGCCTTGTATGTGGGTAATCACATTTTAGGTGGGGGCAGTCTGGTCTCGCGGTTATTCGATGAGGTAAGGGAAAAACGGGGGCTGGCATATACTGCTTCCAGTCAATTCGCGCCCTTATATCGTAACGGTCCTTTTACGCTGGGCTTGCAAACACGTAACGATCAGGCAGATAAGGCTTTGGCGGTTGCTAATGCCACCTTACAAGAATTTGTGGAAAATGGACCGACAGAAAAGGAATTGAATGCGGCCAAGCAAAATATCATGGGAGGATTTGCGATGCGGGTGGATACCAATAGCAAATTGTTGGATTACGTGACGATGATAGGGTTTTATCAGCAACCTCTGGATTATCTGGAAATGTTTCAGGCTAAAATTCAGGCGGTCACGGTTGCAGATGTAAAAGAAGTCTTTAAGCGTCGTATCCATCCTGAATGGATGCAAACGATCATGGTTGGGGCGCGTGAGCGGTAAGCTAAAAATCATTGGTGGGCAATGGCGCAGTCGTATCATTCAGTTTGAAGATGCGCCAGGCTTGCGACCAACGCCGGCAAGACTAAGAGAGACTTTGTTCAATTGGCTGCAACTGGATGTGCCAGGCAGTGATTGTCTGGATTTGTTTGCCGGCAGTGGTGCTTTGGGGTTTGAGGCGGCCTCACGAGGGGCGCGGTCAGTCATGATGGTCGAGTCTAACCCTAAGACGGTGGAATGGCTAAAGCGTGGCCAGACTCAACTACAGGCAACAAATATCACAATAAAAAATCAGAAAGCTGAAGATTTTTTGCAGGAAAGGGATAAGTTAAAATTTGATCTGGTGTTCATGGATCCCCCATTTGCGCTTAATCTGGCTACCAGCCTCTGTCAGAGGCTGGTAGCCAGCGAAAAACTGGCGGCAGGTGCAAAAATATATATCGAAACGAGTAAGCAGCAATCCCTGGATAATCTCCCGAAAAACTGGAAATTAATCAAACAAAGTAAGGCGGGGGATGTGGTCTGTTATTTGTATCAGAACGCATAAAAACAGACCTGCAAGGCGAAGAGACACGCCCAAAATAGCCATAAAAATAAAGTTTTCAAATTGATTTGCCAGAGTGAAAAAACTGTGGCAAATTGTCGCAGGTATTGAATTGTCTGGCTGTCAGTAAAAGAAAACAAAATTGTCTTGACAAGGTTTTCCGAACTGGTAGACTGCGATCCGCTTCCATGGACGGCAGTGGCCTTAGCTGGTAACGGCTAAGGAGCTAACTAGGGAAAAAATGAGCTCCCAAATATTGTTTGGGAATTTAATAAATCTTTTAGGAGGTAGAAATGGCTGCTACAACTGAATCAGTTAAAGCTGATGCTGCGGAAGCACCGCTTTTAAATCAAAGAAACCTGTGGGCTGGTATGCTGCTCTATTTGGTTTTCTATTCTTTCATTCGTTGGTACGAAGGTGTTTATGGCTGGTCCGCTGGTCTTGACTCATTTGCTCCAGAGTTTGAAACATACTGGATGAACATGTTGTACATCGAGATTGTTGTCGAAGTTATCCTGTTCGCAGGTATCAACGGCTGGCTCTGGAAAACACGTGATCGTAAAGTTATGTCAATCACTCCACGTGAAGAACTGCGTCGTCATTTCACACACTGGATATGGTTGGTATGCTACGGTTGGGCTATCTACTGGGGCGCTTCTTACTTCACAGAGCAAGACGGTACATGGCACCAAACTATCGTTCGTGATACTGACTTTACACCAAGTCACATCATCGAATTCTACCTGTCATACCCAATCTACATCATTACTGGTACAGCTTCTTTCATGTATGCAAAAACAAGACTGCCTACATACCAAGAAGGTTTACACTTGATGTATCTGATTGCTGTTATCGGTCCTTTCATGATTCTGCCGAACGTTGGTTTGAATGAGTGGGGTCACACATTCTGGTTTATGGAAGAGTTGTTCGTTGCTCCATTGCACTACGGTTTCGTATTCTTTGGTTGGGCTGCTCTGGCTGTAATGGGTGTTGTGAACACCGAAGTAATGGCAATTACAAAATTGCTGAAAAAAGACTTAGCTTAATTTCTAGCTGATCTTTAAAAGTAAATACTATCTCCTTTCTTGCCTCAATCTCGGTTGAGGCAAGATAAAGGGTGAAGTAAAAAAATATAATTTTAATTTTTTGGAGGTAAGCTAATGAGCGCATCTCAATCAGCTGTACGTTCACGTGCGGAAGCGGTACAGGTTTCCCGTACGTTCGACTGGATGATTCTTTTCACACTGTTCACAGCAGTTCTGGGCGGTTACCACATTCACTATATGTTGACTGGCGGTGACTGGGATTTCTGGACTGACTGGAAAGATAGACGTCTGTGGGTAACCGTAGCACCTATCGTATCTATCACTTTCCCTGCAGCTGTTCAAGCTTGCTTGTGGTGGAGATACCGTTTACCAGTTGGCGCAACCATTTCTGTTGTTGCTCTGATGATTGGTGAGTGGGTCAACCGTTACATGAACTTCTGGGGTTGGACATATTTCCCAGTTAACATTTGCTTCCCATCTAACCTGATCCCAGGCGCTATCGTTCTTGACGTTATCCTGATGTTGGGTAACAGCATGACTTTGACTGCTGTTGTTGGTGGTTTGGCTTTTGGTTTGTTGTTCTATCCAGGCAACTGGCCAGTAATTGCTCCTCTGCACGTGCCTGTTGAATACAACGGCATGATGATGACTCTGGCTGACTTACAAGGTTACCACTATGTAAGAACAGGTACACCTGAGTACATCCGTATGGTAGAGAAAGGTACTTTAAGAACCTTCGGTAAAGACGTTGCTCCAGTATCAGCGTTCTTCTCTGGTTTCGTTTCTATCATTATCTACTTCTTGTGGCATTTCTTCGGCAGATGGTTCTCGAAAACCGATTTCATCTCTGATGACGCATCTTAAGTTGTAAATCTGATAATAAATGAACTGACAATGCGGTTAATTTGTCAGAAGATCTTAATTACAAGATTCTCTAGTAATAGAGGAGGAAATTATGAAAATTAAAGACAGAGTTTTAAAACTGTCGTTCATTGCTCTGCTGATCAGCATGACAGCTGCGATGTTCTACGCACCAACAGCTTCTGCTCACGGTGAAAAATCACAGGCTGCGTTCATGCGTATGCGTACCATCCACTGGTTCGACCTGCATTGGTCAAAAGAAGAAGTGGCTGTTAACGATACTATGACTCTGCACGGTAAATTCTTAGTATTTGCTGGCTGGCCAGAAACTGTTGATAAACCAGAAGTATCTTTCTTGAACATCGGTATCCCAGGTCCAGTATTTATCCGTGCTGGTTCTTGGATTGGTGGTCAATTGGTTCCACGTTCAGTTTCTCTGGAACTGGGTGAAACTTATGAGTTCAAAGTATTGTTGAAAGCACGTCGTCCAGGTGACTGGCACGTTCACTCAATGATGAACGTACAAGGTGGTGGTCCTATCATCGGTCCAGGTAAATGGGTAACTGTTACTGGTTCAATGGCTGACTTCGTTAACCCTGTAACTACTTTGACAGGTCAAACAATTGACTTGGAAAGCTATGCTCTGGATACCGTTTATTTCTGGCACGCTGTATGGTTCGCAATTGCGTTCGCATGGTTGTGGTTCTGGATCAAACGTCCAATGTTCGTTCCACGTCACATCGCTGTAAGCACAGGCAAAGCTAACACTTTGATCTCTGCTGGCGATAAAAAAGTTGGTTTTGCATTTGCTCTGGGTACAGTAGTGATCGTTGCTGCTTCTATGGGCTCAACCAATGACAAATATCCTGTAACAACTCCATTGCAAGCTGGTTTGTTGCGTGGTATGAAAACCTTCCAAATGCCTGAACAAACTGTTTCAGTTAAAGTAGAAGACGCTACATACCGTGTACCAGGTCGTGCAATGAACATGACTCTGACTATCACTAACAATGGTGATACAGCTGTTCGTTTAGGTGAGTTTGAAACTGCTGGTGTTCGTTTCTTAGACCCAGCTGTTCATGAAGATGACACAAACTATCCTGATGACTTGTTGGCTGAAGAAGGTCTGACTGTTAGCGATAACAGCCCATTAGCTCCAGGTGAAAGCCGTACTGTTGAAGTAACTGCTTCTGACGCTGCTTGGGAAGTATATCGTTTAGCTGACTTGATCTACGATCCAGATAGCCGTTTCGCAGGTCTGTTGTTCTTCTGGGATGCTAAAGGTACACGTCAAATGGTAACAGTTGACGCTCCTCTGATCCCAACCTTCATCTAATGATGGTGTGCTTGGCTTAGGTTAAGCATGAGGATGAAAAACCCTCGTTATCGAAAGATAGCGGGGGTTTTTTTTATCCGAGTTAAATAGAATGTTAAAGATTAAAAAAGCTTAAACCAAAGGGTAAAGTATGAAATATTTATTGATGCTGAGTATTGTTTTTGTAGTAACTGGATGTGCGGATAAACAAGAATTCGAGCAGGTAGTACTTGAGAAAATGAAGATCGAAAAAGATATAAAAGATTACAAAATCGATCCAGAAGAAATGACCAAATGTGTGACCAGTAAAACTGCGATGAAAATGGATGGTATTTTTCCAGGCGACACACGCAGAATGCAGGCTTACAAGAACTATATAAAAATGATTACCTTAACGGAGTCATCGGATCCTAAAAAAACTTTGGATGAATTACGCACAGACTTCGGATCACCAAAGGGTCTTGCAGATGCACATGCAAATTATGCAGAATGCATAGTGGAGTGTTTGTCCGGCCTGGTAACGGGTGAAGAAGAAAAAATACAGGCCGTCATTGAGCAACCTGCAACCAAACCTTAATAAGTAAACCTGGATTGTCGGGCAATCCAGGCTTTAACAACTTTATAACAGACTAATTTTGGCGTGTTGTTCACGTAAATTATCTAAACTGGATTGTAGTGCATGCAGTTTTTCCCGTTCTTTACTGATGACATCTTCAGGTGCCTTATCAACAAAAGCGGGATTATTTAATTTACCTTCGATACGTGGTAGATCTTTTTCGATACGCTGAATTTCTTTTTCTAAGCGTGATAATTCAGTTTGTTTATCAATTAAACCCTTCATTGGAATGAGAATCTTAAGTTCTCCGACCAGAGCGATAGCAGATTCCGGTGCGTTGTCGTTAGATTCTAACCATGCAATCGATTCAATCCTACCTAACTTGAGCAGATAGTTCAGCGTATTGTCATAGTGTTGACGGTCTAATTCACTACCATTCTGCAATAAAACCTGCAAAGGTTTACCTGGTGCAATATTCATTTCACCACGGATTCTGCGTATACCAAGAATAAAATCCATAACCCAATTGATTTGGGTCACAGCAAGCGCACCATCAGCAGTAGTTAAACTGTCAGTGACTGGATAGGGTTGCAGCATTATGGTGGCAGAAGTAGTGCCTGCAAGCGGCGCCACACGTTGCCAAATTTCTTCAGTAATAAATGGAATGATGGGATGTGCCAGTCTTAGCAGAGTCTCAAGGACAGTCACCAGAGTTTGGCGTGTACCACGTTGCAATTTTTCATCATCACTTTGTAATGAGATCTTTGCAAGTTCCAGATACCAGTCGCAGTACTCATTCCAGGTAAAATCGTAGATGGCTGAAGACGCCAAATCAAAACGATATTGCTCAATGGCATCACTGGTTTCAGTAATTACCTGATTCAAGCGAGTGCGTATCCACAGATCAGCTGGACTATAGTGACAATCTGCACAGCCTAAGCCATTATCCTGATCCTCAGTGTTCATGAGGACAAATCGTGCCGCATTCCATAGTTTGTTACAGAAATTACGATAACCCTCAGTTCTGGCTAAATCAAAACGGATATCGCGTCCGGTTGAGGCTAATGAGGCAAAAGTGAACCTTAAAGCATCGGTACCAAATGAGGCAATGCCATCTGGAAATTGCTTACGGGTCGCCTGCTCAATTTTCTTGGCCAAATGCGGTTGCATCATGCCTGAAATACGTTTGGAGACAAGGCTTTCTAAATCGATACCATCAATAATATCAATTGGGTCTAAGACATTACCTTTAGACTTAGACATTTTTTGGCCTTCTGCGTCACGTACTAAGCCATGAATGTACACTTCCTTAAAAGGGACTTCTCCCTGGAATTTCAATCCCATCATGATCATCCGGGCTACCCAGAAGAAAATAATGTCAAAGCCGGTGACCAGCACACTGGTGGGATAATATTGGGCTAACTCAGGTGTTTTGTCGGGCCAGCCGAGTGCTGAAAATGGCCACAGCGCCGATGAAAACCAAGTATCCAGTACATCCTCATCTTGAAATAAGACGTAATCAGCTGCCAGTCCATGTTTTTCACGAATGGCCAGTTCGGATGAGCCAACATAAGTATTGCCGAGTTCATCATACCAGGCTGGAATACGGTGACCCCACCAGATTTGACGTGAGATACACCAATCCTGAATATTACGCATCCATTCAAAATAGGTGTTCTTCCAATTATCAGGTACAAATTTTATCGAACCATTTTCAACGGCTTCAATGGCGGGTTGCGCTAATGGTGCGATTTTGACATACCATTGATTGGTTAAAAAAGGTTCGATCACAGCGCCAGTTCGGTCGCCACGCGGCACCATCAGTTTGTGATCGACAATTTTTTCGAGCAAGCCTAGGTTTTCAAGGTCACTAATAATGCGTTTGCGCGCCTCGAAGCGATCCAAACCGATATAGGCATCAGGAATCAGGTTTTCGTCATCTTGATTGCTACGAATAGTGGCATCAACGGTAAAAATATTAATTAAGCCATTATGTGGTAAGTCAGCAATCGCCGTGATATGTTTATGACGTGACCAAACCTCATAATCATTAAAATCATGGGCAGGAGTGATCTTAACGCAACCCGTACCAAATTCTGGGTCTACGTATTCATCGGCAATGATGGGGATTTTACGGCCAGTGAGTGGTAATAGGACGAATTCACCCAGCAAATGTTTATAGCGCTCGTCTTCATGGTGGATAGCGACGGCCGCATCACCCAGCAGGGTCTCTGGGCGTGTGGTCGCAACAATTAAATGCCCTTTGCCGTTGCTCAAAGGGTAGCGCATATGCCACATTGAGCCGTTTTCTTCTTCAGAAATGACTTCAAGGTCGGAGACGGCAGTGTGTAACACTGGGTCCCAGTTGACCAGACGTTTGCCGCGGTAAATCAAGCCTTCTTCGTAGAGACGGATAAACACTTCTTGAACGGCGGCCGACATGCCGTCATCCATGGTAAAACGCTCTTTTTCCCAGTCAAGAGATGAGCCCATACGACGTAATTGACGGGTAATGGTGCCACCTGATTGCTCTTTCCATTCCCAGACTTTTTCAACAAACGCCTCTCTGCCGAGGTCGTGGCGGGTTTTACCTTCGGCGTTGAGCAAACGTTCAACCACCATTTGGGTAGCAATACCCGCATGGTCAGTCCCCGGTTGCCATAAGGTATCGAAATCTTTCATACGATGGTAGCGGGTCAGGGCGTCCATGACGGTGTCCTGAAAGGCATGGCCCATATGCAAACTACCGGTTACATTGGGCGGCGGAATCATGATGCAATAGGAATTCTTATTCGCCTCACTCGGATTGGCGGCTGTGGGTGCAGCAAAATAAGCGTGTTGCTCCCAAACTTGATACCAGCGTTGTTCAATTGCGTGGGGGGAATAGGTTTTTTCCATATTACAAAATGATGTTGAATGAACGGGGTGGAAATACTGATGAGTATTTTAACGTAATTACTTTATTTATATCGGTGTAGCTAGCTTCTTATAAAAGCCAGGCTTTTATTGATGCCATCAAGCAGAGGTGCGGCACCGGCAATTGCAACCGCATCCACCAGACAATACCAGGCGGCAACACCACTGGGCGGATTACCTTGGGGGAGTTGTGAGGCAGGGTCGATGACAGCCCATGCCCAGGTACCAGCAGTTGTGCCGACAATTTCTAACCATGAGGTAATGAAAAAAGCCCCTAAATAAACAGTGGGTGAGCGTCCTTTAAATAAATAAAGCAAAAAGACCGCAAATAACACGGCACCAATCAGGTCTTGGCGTTGAGTCCAGTTGCTGAGTCCCCGGGCTGCCCACAATCCACAGATACTCACGACCAATAAAGCGATGCGTCGTGCATGGCGTTGGAATAAACCTGAACGTCCTAGCGCGACTGCTGTCAAATAGACCAAACCATGGCCAGGTGGCACATAGGCGGGCACATTGCCAAACCGGTAAATATACCCTTGCATATAAATTGAAGCGAAGTATTCGCCTAGCACTGCAAAACTGACCGCTACAGCGACCTGGGTGCGCACATATTTACATTCGCCTTTCAGAAACGCCAATAAAAATAACCAGCCAAAGGCAGCCAAAATATATTGGAAATATTTTGGGGCAAATCCGTCGGTTGTCAGGCAGATGGTGACGGTGACAAAGGTAAAAGCGGCGATGAAATAATCACGACGACGGTGTTCTTCGTTGCTGTCAGTCGCAGGAAAATGAGGTAATTCGAACAAAGCCATGAGTGGTCAGATTACAGAGTAAAAGCGTAGGCAACGGCGGTATAACGTAATAATTTGCCGACCATTATAGCGAGTACGCAACCGATGCGAGAGAGTTTCAGCCAACCGGCTGCAAAGCATAGCGCATCACCTACTACCGGCAGCCAGGAGAATAATAATGCCCAGATGCCCCATCGAGTAATCCACCTCAATGAACGCTGATGGTATTTATTGTCGAGTTGCTTACTGGGATATTTTTGGGCAGTCCAGGTACCTAGCCAGCATGTTGTGAGTGCTCCCAGGGTATTGCCTAGGGTAGCGATCACGATAAGTTCAAGAATTGGGGCAAATTGCTGGTTTACTAAATAAGCCAATACCGCTTCAGAGCCACCCGGAGCAACTGTAGACGAGATAAGTGCGCTGAGAAATAAACCGGGCAGACCGAAAGTTTCTAGAGAAGGCATAAGCTAAAGAACTCTCCTGAATTTCCGATCCAGGAGAGTGGGCTTGTTATTTTTTGATGCTTGTAGAGGTTTTAGCGGTTCCACTTTTGCTTAAAATACCACTTAGTAGTGAAACAACCTGTTTGAGACTGTGTTTGGCTGACTCAATCAGCGCTGCAACAATTTCACCAGGACTCATACCCTTGTAGCGTTTAGCCAGAATCGGTGCTAACAAGAAACCCAAGGCAATACCGATCACAGTCGTTCCAGATAAACCTGTATCAGTTTCGGTGCCATTTGCGGAAGAGGCTGGTGCCGGCGCAGGACTAGGTGTGCTGCTGTCAGTGACGGGAGCTGCATTAGCCGCCGCTTCCTCTGCAGAATAGGGCTTTCCGCTGTAGTCGTCAGGAAAAACACTGGTTGTCACGCCTGGAATACTCGGTAAGTCTTCAGCGCCTTTACCCACTTTCAATTGGGCTTTCATGCCCTTTTCCATGTGCTGGGCAATATCGCAATGGACCAAATAGGTTTTGTCGCCGGGCGGCAGTATCAATGTACCGGACACTTCACCAGGACCACTGACCTCTAGGTGGAACATGCCTTTTGGGTATAAATATTTGGGTAGGCCATGCATCATCCATTGATGACGAATATCATCTTCATTGATGAAATGCACAGTCAATTTGGTGCAGGGTTCAAACTGGAACTCTTGCTGATCAAAGGCATACATGGTGCCAGGAAACTTTTCAGAGAATTTGTGTCCAGCACGAACTGTTATTTCTTTTGTGGCAGCAATCTTGTCACAGCCACCAGGAAGAGTATCAGTGTTTTGACCCATCACCATGCCACCATCCATATCCATCAAATGGCCATCGCCATGATTCATCATGTTGGTGTGGTTTTGAAACTCTTTAGCAGAAACTGGAGTCACAGACAGTGCGCCAACTAAGGCGGCTAAAATGACTATTTTGTCCATAGTTTGCTCTCTGTATCGGGTCTTGAATAAAATCGGGTATAAATTAACGGCCCCGCGGAACAACCGCAGGGCCGGCTGTCTTACATTTCTTTTGCTTTGCCAATCAGGCCATCCACTTTGCTTTTGAAACTTGCATTAGACAAGTAGACAAAATACAAACCTCCGAGCAAGATCAGCAGATACAAGCCATATTCACTGCGACTTGTGCTTTGACCTTTACCTGCTTGGAAGCCCATATGAGCATCCAGTCTTTCACCGCTATCTTGTAATAAGGTGATGTGAATCAGATACTTACTAACATCGGGCACGCCTTCTGGTAAATTCAAAACCACAGTACCTGATTTATGTTTCTCAGCTGGCATGAAAAAAATCCGTGTGCCTTCAGGTTCTTTGGTTACCTCGAATTCTACGGCACGTTTACGATAACGCTCATCTTGGTAGTCAAATACCAGCTGAACCGGCGTATTAATGTCGGGAAGATTGCCGCAAAACTCTTCAGCAGGATAAGCTTTAGGTTGATAAGCGGTGTAATGAACCCAGTGGTCTTTCTCCATTTCGAATTTACACTGGTCAGTATCGGTACCTTTTGCGCCCCCATGAGCCCATAAGACAGTCGAGAAAACCATTCCAAGTAAACCCAGGAACCCTTTTCTTAAAACTTGCTTTTTCATAAATCCTTCCCGTTGTTAGTTGCCTAATTCTTATTATTCTCATGTGCAAGACACATGATTAGTTTTTGCTTATTATATTCGAACATAATTATGTTTATATGCTCACTCTAGCACAACACCCCTAGCAAATAAAGGTAATACAGACATCTAAGTCCGCTTTGGTCAACCTCTATGAGCAAGCTAAGAAAAACAGTGACAGTTTACCGCAATTTTTTTTGGTCAACATAAGCACAGACTTTATAATGGAAAGATTGCGACCGCTGCATTCGATTTTTCAGATAGGCTGAAAACAACATCACGCGATTTAAAGAAGAATATGACCAAATTAATCGACTCACCTGAATGGAATGCCGTTAAACAGCATCATATGGAAATTGCTGGTAAGTTTTGCATGAAGGAAGCGTTCATTCGCGACCCAAATCGTTTCGAAAAATATTCAGTGACATTGGGCGATCTGTTGTTTGATTACTCCAAAAATTTGATCACCGAAAAGACCTTGCCTTTGCTGATTGCTTTAGCCGAACGTGCTGATTTAAGCAATAAAACTGAAGCGATGTTTAGTGGTTCTATTATCAACACCACTGAAAAAAGAGCGGTATTACATACAGCTTTAAGAAATCGCAGTAACAAGCCGGTATTTTTCCGTGGTCAGGATGTGATGCCGGAAATCAACAGCGTATTGGCGAAAATGCGTGCTTTTACTGAGCAAGTCCGTTCTGGAGAATGGGAAGGCTTTAGCGGTAAGGCGATCACCGATGTGGTGAATATTGGTATTGGGGGTTCTGATCTCGGGCCTAAAATGGTGGATACCGCGCTCAGTGCCTATGGTATGGATACCCTGAAAACTCATTTTGTTTCCAATGTCGATGAAACCGATATCGTTGAAACTCTGCGCCACCTCAATCCTGAAACTACGCTGTTCCTGATTTCTTCCAAAACCTTTGTGACTCAAGAGACCATGACCAACGCCCGTTCTGCGCGTAACTGGTTTTTGAAAGCTGCTCTGGACCCCAAATACATTAGTCAGCATTTTGTGGCGATTTCGACCAATGTCGAAAAGGTAAAAGAATTCGGTATTGATCCAGCCAATATGTTTGAATTCTGGGACTGGGTCGGTGGCCGTTATTCCTTGTGGTCGGTGATAGGTTTGTCGATTGCTTTATACATTGGCATGGACAATTTTGAAGAATTGCTCGCCGGTGCTTATGAAGCGGATCAGCATTTCCGCACTGCACCATTCGAACAGAACATTCCCGTTATCATGGGTTTGTTAGGTATCTGGTATAACAATTTCTTTGAAGCAGAAACCTATGCCATCTTGCCTTATGCACAATCCTTGAAATTCTTTGCGGATTATTTTCAGCAAGGTGATATGGAAAGTAATGGTAAGTCAGCTACGATTGATGGTGAGGTGGTTGATTACAACACAGGGCCGATTATCTGGGGTCAACCGGGTACCAATGGCCAGCATGCGTTTTTTCAGTTGATTCATCAGGGCACCAAGTTAGTACCGAGTGACTTTCTGGCGGCAGCACAAAGCCAATATGACTTGCCGGATCACCATGATATTCTGATTTCTAATTTCCTGGCACAGGCCGAAGCCTTAATGCGCGGTAAGTCGGAAGATGAAGTGCGTCGTGATTTAAGTCATGAACCTAACCTTGATGATGCCTATATTATCTCCAAGATTTTTGAAGGCAATAAACCCTCAAATTCCTTTTTGTTTAAGAAATTGACCCCGCGTACCTTGGGTACTTTGGTTGCTTTCTATGAACACAAAATTTTTGTCCAAGGTGTGATCTGGAATATCAACTCCTTCGATCAAATGGGTGTTGAGTTAGGTAAGGTGCTGGCCAGAGCTATTTTGCCGGAACTTAAAAACGATGAAGTCATCGCCAGTCATGATTGTTCGACCAATGGTCTGATCAACGCCTACAAACGTCTTCGTCAGTCTTAACTGGTCATCAGATCGCAGTTATCCTTCAAGATAGCTGCGATTTTTAGTTTTAGCGTCTGGCCCGAAAAAAATCGGTCAGTAATTCAGCGCATTCGCTTTCCAAAACACCACCCTGCCACTGCATCTTATGATTCAGAAAATCGGCTTCAGCTAGTTGCAAGGCATGACAGACTGCGCCGCGTTTAGGGTCAAAAGCGCCGAATACGATGCGCTGAATGCGGGCATGTGCCAGAGCGCCCATACACATCACGCAAGGCTCTAAAGTGATATAAGCAGTGCAGTCACTGAGTCGATAGTTTTGCAGGTATTGACCGGCTTTGCGCAAGGCCATGATTTCGGCGTGTGCACTGGGGTCATGATTTTGAATCGGTTGGTTCCAGCCTTCGGCAATGCAGGTATCCTGGGTCACGATGATGGCACCTACCGGGACTTCGCCTTGCTGTTCCGCGCGTTGTGCCATGCGAATAGCGTAGCGCATCCAGTCTTCGTCAGTCATTAGACTGTAGCTTTTTCCAGACGATCATTCACCGCAGCCCAGGCTTCTGAGTCGGGTGGTTGTTCGATCAAGATATTATCCAGAGCCAGTTTATCCAGTTCTCGCAAGGCGCTGTACAAGGCTGCCTCGTAATGCTCAGCATCACCCGGCAATTGTATGGATTGCTGGCAGGGGATGTTGGCAAATTGCGGGCTAAAGCTCAAGACGCCAATTTGTTTACCCTGGCTACAGAGTTCGTCGACCATGTCGGCAAAGGTGTTGCCGGGGCAAAGCAAGGCCAAGGTATTGGGAGCATAGTGGACAGCCATCATGCCAGGCGCACGTATTTTGGTTTGTGGCGACAAGGCGATGTCGGTTTTTAAAACCGCCTTAAGCTGGCTGCGGGTAATGCGTCCCGGACGCAGAATCGCGGGTTTATCACTACTGAGATCTAAAATGGTTGACTCAACCCCAACACTGCACGGGCCGCCATCCAGAATACAAGCAACACTGTCGCCGAGTTCTTCGGCGACATGTTCGGCGCGCGTCGGGCTGATGCGGCCAAAACGATTTGCGGAAGGTGCGGCAATGCCGCCACCGAATGCATGCAATAACACCAGTGCCACAGGATTATTGGGTACCCTTAAGGCAACGGTCTGCTGTCCACCTGTCACGGCTAGGGGAACCTCAGGTTTTTTATTGAGGACTAGGGTTAAAGGGCCTGGCCAAAAACTTTCAGCTAATTGGCGCGCGCTTTCGGGAATATCGCAAGCCCAGTCGTCCAGTTGTTTGGCGTTGGCAATATGCACAATCAGCGGATGATCGGCTGGTCGGCCTTTGGCGGCAAATATTTTGGCAACTGCTTCCGGGTTGGATGCGTCAGCACCCAATCCGTACACGGTTTCAGTCGGCAGAGCGACTAATTGGCCTTGTTTTAATAAGCTGACAGCCTGATCAATACTCTGCTGACTGATAGGGCTTGGTGCCACCATATAGGCTTAGTGCAGGATGCCGCTGTCTTTTAAGGCAGCGTACAGGCTGTCTGCATCCAACTGATCGCAATCAAATGACTGGTCACTGCTGGCGCTACCGCCCAGACACAAGGCAATTAATCCCGCTTCTTTTACCACCTTGGCTATCTCGGCAGAACTGTCTTCCAGAATAGTACTGGCATGCCCCGTATCAAACAGTTTGCGCTCCAGTTGATAAGCGAGTTGGGAAGCGTTTTGGCCGGTCAGAGTAATAATGGCAGCCGTTTGGCCAAAACGTTTAGCCCGGTCGGCGGCGCTGACCGGTGACCACTCTTCACGATTAGCTTCGCCAGTGATCATGCCGGCGCCCACCGTAACATTGCTTAAACGGTCGATAATAATGAAAGAGCCAGTTGATTTATGTGTTTGGTAAGCGTCGAATACCACTGGTGCATTCACTGTCAGTGTGCACAAACCAATTTCATTCAGATTCAGTGCGTTGGCGTCGTGATGCTCTAGCGTATTGACGTCAATTCTGTGGTGAATCATGGAAACTGAACCCGATACACTGCGAGTGGCCAGTTTAATCACGTACTGACGACTGGGAGTCATGGCCTGCTCGGTCATCCAGACGATATGGGCTTTAAATTTATCCGCGATACTGGCGCTTAATTGTTGTTGACCCACAATCACGTCGCCACGGCTGATATCAATTTCGTCGGTCAAAGTCAGGGTCACTGCCTGACCAGCAAAGGCTTGAGTCAGATTGCCGTCAAAAGTGACGATTTCTTTAATATGGCTGGTTTTGCCAGAGGGTAATGCGGTAATCGCGTCGCCAGTATTAAAAATACCGGAGGCTATCGTGCCGCAAAAACCGCGAAAATCAAGGTTGGGTCGATTCACATACTGTACAGGGAAACGCGCATCGTCAAAATTATGGTCGTTGGCGATCTCGATGGTGTTCAGCAGTTCCATCATGGTTTTGCCAGTAAACCAGGGCATATTCGCGCTAGGATTAACCACGTTATCCCCGTCTAAAGCTGACATCGGAATGAAGTGAATGTCTTGCAAATCTAGGCTTTTGACAAACTCCAGATAGTCAATGCGAATCTTGTTATAGGTGGTTTCGCTATATTCCACCAAGTCCATTTTGTTAATCGCGACAATGATGTGCTTCAGGCCTAGCAAAGAGGCAATGAAGCTGTGGCGTTTGGTCTGGGTCTGCACACCGTAGCGGGCATCAATCAGAATCACAGCCAAATCACAGGTTGAAGCGCCGGTAGCCATGTTGCGCGTGTACTGTTCATGACCCGGGGTGTCGGCAATAATGAACTTACGCGTTGATGTGGAAAAATAACGATAGGCCACATCAATGGTGATGCCTTGTTCGCGCTCGGCTTGTAAACCATCAACCAGCAAGGCCAGATCAATTTTTCCAGCACCGGTGGTACCGGATTTAACACTGTCCGCAGCTACCGCAGCTAACTGATCTTCATAGATCATTTTGGAGTCGTGCAGTAAGCGACCGATTAATGTGCTTTTGCCGTCATCGACGTTGCCGCAGGTCAGGAAACGCAATAATTCCTTGCGTTCATGTTGGGCCAGATAGGCGTTGATGTCGGTGGCGATGAGGTCGGATTGGTGGGACATGATTTCCTGCCTTAGGTTGAATCGATTCGATAGGGATCACTGTCGGATTAATGACAATGTTCACGTAAAAGTTTGGCGAGTTGCTCCGGGTTGATAGCCCGCGTCGCAACCTGTATAACCCAAGCATAAAGCTGGGTATTATTGATTGAAAGTTGGCAATGGTTAGCAACCAAAAAAACCAGCATACAGGCCGCAGCAACGCGTTTATTGCCATCAACAAATGGATGGTTGTTGGCTAATGAATAACAATATTGGGCCGCGGTCTGATAAAGATCACGACTGTAATGCCAAGTGTGTTGCGCAGCACCCAAGGCAGAATCCAATAATGACTCATCGCGTATGCCCGACGCGCCGCCGAAACATTGAATTTGCTGGTCGTGTATTGCCAATGCCAGAGACTTGGAAATAAAAAACGGCTCGCTCATGATTTATTGCGCCAACTTGCCAAACGCCTCAGCGTAGTCGGTCATTAATTGTTGGTGAATTTGCAAAGCTTCTTGGTCGCCAATTGGCGGTTTAGCCTCGATACCCTTCTGTTTTTGTTCCAGAAATAACACGAAATCCAGCACTTCAGCCTGCAAATGCGGCTGGAGGTTCTGGAGATGCTGCTGAATTTGTTCGGGTAATTGCATAGTTCGCGAACCATTAATCGTTGGTTGTCCTTGCAATAACTACAATTAGAAGTAGCCTTCGCGTTTCTTTTGTTCCATGGAGCCGGCCTGATCGTGGTCAATCAGACGTCCTTGACGTTCTGAGGTCGTGGTCAGCAACATTTCCTGAATAATTTCTGGCAAGGTGGTGGCGGTTGACTCAACGGCACCTGTCAGCGGGTAACAGCCCAAGGTACGAAAGCGCACCATTTTCATTTCCACTTTTTCGTCTGGGCCAATAGGCATCCGCTCGTCATCTACCATAATCAGCATGCCGTCACGATCAACAACCGGACGTTCTTTAGCAAAATACAGCGGAACAATAGGAATGTTTTCCAGATGAATGTATTGCCAGATATCCAGCTCAGTCCAGTTGGATAAGGGGAATACCCGAATCGATTCGCCTTTATCAATTTTGCCGTTGTAGATATTCCACAGTTCTGGACGCTGATTTTTGGGGTCCCAGCGATGGTTCTTGTCGCGGAAAGAATAAACGCGCTCTTTAGCGCGAGACTTTTCTTCGTCACGACGGGCGCCACCAAATGCAGCATCAAACTGATACTTGTTTAAGGCTTGTTTCAGGCCGTCAGTTTTCATAACGTCAGTATGTTTTTTACTGCCGTGGGTGAACGGACCTATGCCTTGGTCAACACCTTCCTGATTAATATGCACCAAAATATCCCAGCCCAGCTCTTTGGCCATCTGATCGCGGAACTCAATCATCTCGCGGAATTTCCAGGTGGTGTCGACATGCAACAAGGGGAAAGGCGGTTTGCCAGGAAAAAATGCCTTACGCGTGAGGTGCAGCATCACAGCCGAATCTTTACCGATTGAATACAGCATCACCGGTTTTTCAAACTCAGCAGCCACTTCGCGGATGATGTGAATACTTTCAGCTTCAAGCTGTTTTAGGTGGGTTAATTTATAATCGCTCATTAAAATGTGTAGTGTCGGGCCGTCTGGCATCCAAAAATTATAGACACTATTTTATAGCTAAACCCTTGATGATGCTATCTGAACTGGTATGAAACAACTGCATGGCTTAGAAAATTTGGCGCAATCGTTGCGTAAACCGATCAATGCTTCGCAATTAGCGCAAGTACTACTCGACGATCTGCGGCAATGTGAGTGTGTCATTTATGGCTGTATCGATGACAATCCCATGATCGAATTAGCGCGTCTCCAACTTCTGCCGGAGACTCTTAATTATGAAATGTTTGATCAGCGCATTGATCTTAATGTTGCCGGGACCATTCTCCGTGATGATTGTGTGCCACTGACATATCGTCTGAGTGGCCAACAGTTTGCCATTAGCGGCCGTTGCTCCATGATCGCCCGAGTTTGCGGGGTGGATTTATACTTGCACAGCAGTTACACCGGGGTTTTAGGTGATCTTGCACGGCAGCGTTTTTCCTTGGCTGTACCGGCCTTGGTTAAGCGTATCAATGCTATTTAAATTATGGCGATTGCTAGATTTATTTACGGTATAATTATGCGCATCGGGGGTGACCTGGCTTCGACGTGGGTAGCAAAACCTCAGGTGCATGCCGAGCACAGTACAGCTCGTAAATCCTACTGAAAAAAAGTATTCGCAAACGACGAAAACTACTCAGTGGCCTTAGCAGCTTAAAACCTGCACCACTTCTCTGACCAGATGTACTTATGCGTCTGGAGTCCTTTCGGGGACGCTCAGGGATCATTTACATAAGATCGCGCCAAGGCTTAGTTCGGAGCTAGAAGCGTTAAATCCAATCGAAATCGCTGCTGATCCTCTTGGCCCGACGGGTAGTCAACAGTTAAATTAAAAGTGCGGGATAAGCATGTAGAGCTTGTGGCGGAGTGCTTGCGGACGCGGGTTCAATTCCCGCCACCTCCACCATTTTAAGATACGAAGATGTTCGACCGAGTCCATAAAACCCACGGCTGACAAGGCTTGTGGGTTTTTTTATGTCCAAAAGAGTCCGGTGGTTTCCAAAGGAATCTTGATTTTTTTGCAGTAACATTTATAGTAACTTTTTACTGTTTTCAAACGAAAGTTACTGGGGCAGGTCGAACATACAGAACAACAGGCCGATTAGAATTCAGACATAAAAAAAGCCCCTAAAAGGGGCCTTTATTAAAGCTAATCAGACCTCTTGATTATCTCTACACTTGGGTGGGGACCATTTCTGGCGGGATCGACGCACAGCCTTCGCTGTTCTGTTCATACGCCGACAGGTGGATTTTACCATTTCTACACTATTTACATGCCGGATCGACAACAAAAGGTGTCGTTTCTGTTAAAGCGCAACTTTTCGGTACAGGCACTGATCAGACACTGTTCTATTTGGCACAAAATGAGCCCACTAGATGTTGCTTATTCCAACATCTACTGAATGCGACTTGATTTTGAAGAGATTTGTCATTGAGCTTTACGCCTGATACCTGTATCAGGCGGGTTTTACGGTTAGTGAATCTGTTAAGACCAGATAATCAATAGCTCATTTATTGAGGAATATCCCGTATATCAAAAATCCCCGGTAACTTACGTTTGAACTCGTTGGTCACTTCGTTAGAATCTTGACGAGTTTTCATCACCCGTGGAGTGATGAGTAACACCAGTTCAGTTTTGATTTTGCTTCTATCGGTACCGCCAAAAATAGGGCCTAATAAGGGCAGTTTATGCAGTAAAGGTACTCCGTTTTTGTTATCGGTGTCTTCCTCACGAATGAGTCCCCCCAAGACAATGGTTTCACCGCTTTGGACGGCAATATTGGTTTGTAACTCCCTTTTGGTAATTGCGGGTGTTTGTTGTTGTATCGAGGTGGCCGATGATGCAGGTGCGACATCGTTGACGCTTTGATTAATGTCCATCAGAACCAAGCCACTGGCATTAACCCGCGGCCTTACGACTAGGTTAATACCTGTATCCATCATTTGAACCGATTGCACTACGCCACCAAAGTTAGAAGAAGTGCCTGATAAAGTTGGTACTGAATCACCGACTTTAATCGATGCTTCTTGATTGTTTAGTACCATCAATGAAGGCGAAGAAATAATGTTCAAATTATTATTGGCCGCGGCGGCATTCAAAACGGCGGTTATATCTTTTGATCCACTTTGGAATGCATAGTTAAAACCACCGGTACCAACACTTTTGGCAATGTCGGATAAGTTGATAGGCAGTCCGCCACCGCCACCGGCTATGTTTTTATCCCCGTCTTTTTGAAATTGCAGATACCATTCAATGCCATATTTCATCGTATCCGTCAGTTTGACTGACAGAATAGTGACGTCAATCATGACTTGCTGCGGCAGAGTATCCAATTGATTCAGGACTTTTAAAATAGACTCATATTCCTGAGCACTGGCCATGATAACCAAAGCATTATTGTTTTCGTCCGGAATGATGCGAACATTCGCCATTTCACCATTGCCTTGGCCTGCGGCTGATCCAGAACCCAGGCTTCCGAGCGAGCCTACACTGCTGGATTTGGATGATGATTTTGTGCTGCTGCTGGTGGATTTGGAATCGCTACTACCTCCGCTTAAAGCAGCCGATGTATTGGTCGATGAGCCTGGCCCCGAAGTAGATCCTGAGTTATTTAATCCGCCTGAACTGGAGCCTGAACCCGTTTTGCTGGACAGTGATGTGGCTTTTCTGCCCGAAGCAATTGAGGCGCCTTTGCCAGCGCCTGTGCCGCTGATACTGGCACCAAAGATATTGCCGAGTGTTTCTGCCAAATCGGCAGCTGCGACATGCTGTGCTTTATAGACATGCACACCACCGGTAGCGTCTGGGCTGACACGATCTAGGCGATAGATCCAATTTTCAATATCATGCAAATAGGCGGTATTGTGGGTGATAGCCAGAATGGCATTGAGACGTTCGATTTCGATAAAGCGAATCAAAGGCGATCCCGATCCTTCTTTAGATTGGCGCTGATTAAACAATTCGTTTAATTCCTCAATAATTTTTGAGGCGTTAACGCGAGCAGGCGTAAATAAGCCAAATGACTGGCCTTTTAGAACTGGGGTATCAAAAATGGCGATTAATTCGCTGATACGAGCCAGATCGGCACCTGAACCGGCTATTAGCAGAATGTTGCGATTGGGTTCTGCCTGAATAAGGGATTTTTCCGGCAATAAAGGTTTTAAAATATCGACAATTTCTGTGGCAGATACATTTTTTACCGGTACCACCCGAGTCTGATAACCGCCTGGCATTTTAGTCGTGCCAGCGATTTTAACCGATGAGCTATAAAGCGCTTCGGTGGACGGCTTAATCAAATAAGTGCTGCCATGTTCAATGAGCGCAGCATTGTTGATATTGAGCAGCATTTCTAAGGTTGGAATCAGCTCATCTTTGCTTAAGGCTTTAGTGGTTTGGAGCGTGACTTTACCGTTCACTTGAGGGCTGATAGAGTAATTTTGCCCGAGAATATCCCCCAAAATGACTTTAACCACTTCGTATATATCGGCGTCATCAAAGTTCAGGCTATATTCACCAGCCGTTTGTCCAGAACGATGAGCACCGGCGGGAAGAGCATTGATAGTCGATTCATTATTGGTAAAGATTTCAACTTTGGCCACCCGTTGAGCATTATCAGAGGCCGGGTTGCTGATTTCGCCCTCATTGAAAGCAGACTCTTGCGTAGGTAACTGAAGTTTTTGTTTAAACTGAGGGCCAATGAACTCACAGCCACTTAATGTCAGTAAGGGGATGAGCGAAATAGCAATACGTTTATTCGTTTTCATTGTTGTTCTCGGGTTCTGGAATATTGGGTGCTACGAATTCTTCTGCGGTTGCATCAACTGCTGGATTAGATTGAGGAGGCACAGGCTTGGCTTCAAGGCTTTTCTTAACCGTTTGGCTTGCAGATGGATTAACAGTCGATGCCGAAGCTGAGCCTGATTTAGCTTTTCTAAGCGCGAGGATACGCTGTTCCTGACCCTGCTCAAAAATCACTTGATTGCTTGCTATTTCTGTCAATTTCCAACTGCCTATGGTGTCATTCAGCAACAGCTTGAGATGCTTTTTCGGGATGTTTTTGTTAGTAAAAAGTGCATGCTGCTGATTGTTTTTTAAATAAATGCCGACTAAATTCCATTCATCAAGTTCAAGGCTTTGCACTGCGTTGCTGATTTCAGGCACTTCGGGTGCTTCGACGAAGGTTTTACGGCCTTTGTTAAACAAGGGTCTGTTAGTAAGCGCCTCAGAGTCAGTGGTTTCAGACGCTGCGTCTTCAAGATTGAGAATTTCGCGTGGGACATAATTAACGGATTCAATAGACGTTTCAACGCCTTTGCGCATGGCTGAGGCTTGCCAAGTATGCAGTAGCCATTCCAGACTGACGAGGGTAATCAAGCCCGCACCTATCAATGCCTTGATGCGGAAATCTGATTTACTCAGGATTGCGGTGATTTCATGAAGCATAATACTTGCATATTGATATGAAGTTTAACGGGAGCTGATTGTTTGGCATTATTCGAGCTTGCGTCGGTAATTGGTCTGATTTCTATTTGGTTGATCATCAGAAAGGGGGTGGCCGAATTAAACGATCGTAGTATTTCAGTCAAAACATCCAGAGACGCAATAAGATTGACTGAAACGATCACTTTAGTCAGATCATCTCGGGTTTCGCTCGGCAGGCCTTGAGTGCTGTTAAGCTCGGCCCCCGCATCCGTGACAATCGTTTTGATGGTGTTTTGCATATCGACCGATGTTAAGGCTTCGGTCGGCTGGCTGCTAAAAAAACTGTGTTCATTAATTTGAGTCTGGATGTTTTCCAGATTGAGAGCCACATCCTCTTTGGTGGCTAACACGCGTTTCTGATTATCAATACGCTTTAATAATTTTTCTTGGGATTCTTGGTAGTCCAGTGCGAGTGAAATTACCGGCATAACCACTAGGGCAATCACCAATACTATACCCGAAACCAGAATGCCTAATGCGAGTTGCTGATCTTGGGTCAGGGAAATAGTTTTCATTGAACCGTTTCCTCGGCAGAATTTGTGGCGTTCTCGGTGGTAGCTGGTGCACTCGGGATGCTGGCTTTCATGCTGATATGAAAGCGTTCTAAGCCGGTTTGTTTATCTTGGTATAAGGGCGAGAGTAAATTGACTTTGCTGAAATACTCCGAGTTTTCAAGATCTGAGATGGTGGCAAGTGTTGTGGGGGAATAGCCCATAATCTCCAGTTGCTCTTCCGAGTAACGCAAATGTATCAGCCAGGTGTTGTCATTGAGAATTGCACTTAATTCATTCAGAACGGACAGTAAATTAGGTTGTTGTTTAATGATATCCGTTAGTTTTTCATGTTCACTGATCAGTTGATTAATCTCGGCCTGCTGTTTATCGATTGAACGGGTTTCTTTCTCAAAACCTTTAAGTGTTTTTTGTAAATAATCGATATCCTGTTGGGCATCTAAGGCAGGCAGTAGCAGACACAGAGTCGCCAGCAGCAGCATACAGGAATTCAGCGTAAGGTTTAGAAACGTCTCGGTTGTTCCGGGAATGTGCTTCCAGGTGGAGGGTAACAAGTTATATTGATTGCGTATTTCTGGGTATTGCTCGTCAATGATATCCGCACAAACTTTATCAATTTTTAAATTGCAAGAACGGCTGATAGTTAAAGCTTTTTCTAATGCTGATTTTGGGGTAACAACCAGCAATACGGGAATAAAACCTGTCAGTTCTTTACGGTTAAGATTAATGGCAGAATAAAAACAGTTAGCTTTATTGAAAGGGGTGAGTTTATCAATTTCAAAGCCAATGACTTGTTCCAGATTCTTCTTGGCGGCCACTGGTATGTGTACAGTTTTATGTACAAAAGTGTCTGGATTAATCTTAAGAATGGTTTGATATTTTACGCTTCTGAATTGTGGATTAATCAGAGCATTTGTTGGTGTGTAGCTGCTGGTATCAAAGCTTTCTGAAAGAAAAACGGTGGTTTCGCCGGCTTTATAATAATCCAGCGTGATTATTTCATTTTCAACAGTAACCACGATCTTGTTCGAATATGAACGCGAGAAACGCTTTAGGCTGCTCGGAAGCAAACCCTGTAATTCTTGTGTCCACCAAGCCCAGAAGCTGGCGATATCGATATCAGTTTGTAAATTCATTGCTTAATTCAAAAATGGCTGATTTCGGCTGATCCGCAAACAAGGAGGTTTTCAATTGATTGGTTTTCCAGTCCAGGGTTTGAAAGGGCCAGAAAACTGAATCTTCGGCCTGGGTTTTTAAATAGGTTTCCAGTGAATAGCGAATGTTATCAATTGTTTTGATTTCAATGATGACATTATAAACTTGATCTGGCTCAATACTGCTCAGACTTTCGTCTGGGTTCTCATTGCTAAGCGCATAAGGATTGAGTTTCAGATCAAGCTCTTTATCGAGTTCTAGATCCTGAATGTGGCGTTGAGAAAAGTCCTGTTTCAGGAGGCGTAACATATCAATAGACGCATTGTGATAATTGATATCCGCTTGCTGGGAATACACCGTGATATACGGCCGTATTTTGTCCAGAATGCTTGCGTCAAAATCCATGACCATGAGCAAATCGTCCACTGATTCAAATGCTTGATTATTTGGGATGTAGTTAAATTTTCTGCGTAAATAGTCTGCCGATTCAGCGCCAAAGTCCAGTCTTTCGTCATCCTCATCGCGCCAATCGATTAGTCTATCCACTAATTGTTGGTGTAATTTTCTGTCTGGCGTGGCGACTTTCATAATCGCGCGTAACAAATCCTCTGAGGCGTTATTGATATCACACTTGCCGGTTTCGCTCGTTATTTGGATGCGAATGATTTCATTTTGGGTCTGGATTTGATAAAGACGCCCATCAGCGACCCAACGTTTTTTATCCTCAGGATGCATGAGCCAAAACTTGCTCAAATTCAGATATTTTTCAATGTCCGCATTTTTGGATGCCTGCGTTTTAATCACCTGGGTCGTTCTGATGTCGCGTCGGCTACTGAGAACATAACTGGAAGCCATCATGGCAATCGCCATAACAATCAACAGTACAATAATGAGCGCCATGCCCGATTCGCGCTGATAAAGTTTATGGCGCATCTTGCTTACTTCCCAGGGCTTGGGTTCTTTGGACACTGGCAATATCAATAATATTTTCGGTGTTGACGTGTAGCGGAAATATCATTTCAGGCCACAGTGTGCCGTCGGATAAGCTGATTTCGATGCGTATCAAGCTTGGCAGATGGTCGATATCCTGCCACTCGTCATACCACCCGCCCTGTTCTTCAGTGGGATCGGGGGTGCCAAAATAACTGAAATGCACTTGGTTGACAGCCGTTATAAGTTCTTCGGTCTCGGCTTTAATATTTGCCGTGTTTCTGTAGGGAGTGAGTCGCAATAAAACGGCGTGCTGTTTTTGATCAAAATACAGTTGAAAAAAATATAAGCCTTTTCTCAGGGCGCTTAGTGGCAGTGAAGAAATAAATTGCATGCGTTCGGAGCGGCCTTGAAAAACCGGTTTTTCAACCGTGGTTTTGTCCGGCAAGGTCACCTCATGCATAAAAGGCAGGATGTGGGTCAGGTTTTGCGAAAAAAACCGATAGCTCGACTGTTTCACTGAGTTTTGGCTGATTTTCCTTTCACCAGATTGCCAGTTTTGTCCGGCGATACGCATGCTGGCCAGTAATAGTGTCATCATGACGCTGAGCAGGGTGATCGCAATCAGCATTTCCAGCAGCGTGAAGCCTGTCTGATGCTTGTTCATCACTCAACGGACTCGGGTTGAAGCTTTAAGGTCTGTGTTTCAAATGATTTTTCTTGCTCATTTTCTAACCAGACTACTTTGGCTCTGACATGATAGAGTTTTAGGTTTTTGGTGATCGTATCTTGATTTTCGGTGTTTTTGTATTGGTTAATCAGCGATGCAATCACGGACCAGCGATACTTTTTTTGAATCGTGCCAAACACTTCACCATTGACCAGTTTTTGCTCAACCCCGGCTTTTGCCAATATCGATTCGGAAATCTGGGCGGCAATGCTGAGGTTTTCATTATGGATAGCCGATTGAGTGCCGGTTGAAAATACTTTCATCAGTACGGTTAAAGAAATCGTCATAATGGCAAACGCAAAAACGATTTCTATCAGAGAAAATCCTGAATCAGTTCTCATGGCTGATCTTGATATGACCTGTGATCCAGTTAATGTCAATTTGACGAAAAAGGTTTTGTAATTCCAATTTGATTCGTCCGCCGGTAGAAGAACCGTCAGCAAAAAACACCACTTTAGCTTGTTTGCCGCTGGTAAACTCATCTTCCGCGACTACCAGTGAAATGGCTATGTCGTCGTTAAGACGATAGATTTTGTCACTTTCACTGAGTGCATAGGTTTTGCTATCGATGTCAAAAGTCACCGAAACTGGTTTTTGTTGTGCAATTGCTTCGGTTTGAGCTAATCGCAAGGCCGAAACCATGTCAAAGCTGTTACTGCGTAAAGTCTGATTCGGATTGCCTGAAAATATTCGACTGCTTAAGGCTGTCAAACTCAGAACAGACACCAGCAACACCATAATCAGTTCGATTAAAGTAAAGCCACTGGCGTCCGTTCTGTCACGCATTCTTATTCCCAGCTGTTGATATCTTGATCTTCGCCCTCACCGCCTTCGCGGCCATCAGCGCCATAGCTAAAAATATCAAAAGCGCCGTGTTTGCCTGGATAGACGTAGTGGTACTCTTGCAGCCAGGGATCTTGTGGGACTTTTTCTTTTCTCAAATAAGGGCCATTCCATTGTCTGGCATCTGAGGGTTTTTGAATCAAAGCTTGTAGACCTTGTTGCTGATTGGGGTAACGGCCTTCGTCTAGTTTGTACATATCCAAAGAAGCGGATAAATCTTCAATTTGTACCCGAGCCGCTTTGGTTTTCGAGGCCCCCATATGTTTCATGACTTGAGGTCCGACGATACCCGCCAGCAAAGCGATAATGGCTAAAACCACTAATAACTCAAGTAAAGTAAAACCCGATTGACGTCTGATAGGTGTTTTCATAGTGTTCCTGTTTATGCAGCAAGATTATTAAGGCTAAGAATAGCCAGAAGAATGGAGACGATGATGCCAGCGATCATCAGGCCTAAGGTGATAATTAATGCCGGTTCCAGCAGGGCGAGTAAGCGCTGAATTGAGACTTTAAGCTGTTGATCATAAATCACGGCAACTCTTAATAGCATCTCTTCCAGCTTGCCGGTTTCTTCGCCCATTTTAATCATTTGAATCGCGATCTTAGGAAAAACCGGCTGGGTCACTAAAGTATCCGACAAGGGTTTGCCGGATTTCAGATCATTTTGGGCTATATCCACAATTTCAATCAATACCTTGTTGGCCATGGTTTCACGCACGATGGCCATCGAATTCAGGATGGAGACACCGTTTTGCAATAAAGTCCCAAAGGTCCGGCTGAAATTAGCGGTTTCTTTGGCCAGTATAATTTCACCAATGATGGGAAGTTGCAGGAAACGGTGGTCCCACTTGGTTTTGCTGAGGGGGTCTTGTAGCTGGCCTTTAAAGTACTGGATCGAGCCTAATACAAGGAGGAGTAAAGCCCACCAGTAGCCTTGCAGGAATTCCGAGACAGCCAGTACTATTTGGGTGGGTACCGGCAAAGCCTGGCCAGCGCTCTCAAACATTTCTTTAAACTGGGGGACTACAAAGGTCAGCATCACCATCAAGGATAAGGCCGACATGACCAGCAGTATGCTTGGGTAGATTAGAGCCGTGGTGACCGTATCGCGTAATTCTTTGGCTTTTTGCAGGTAGTCGGCGAGTCTTTGCAATACGGCACCTATATTGCCGCCATGTTCACCGGCGCGAACCATGTTCAAATAAAAGCGGCTAAAAACCGGGCCCTGTGCTTCCAAAGCGTCAGCGAGGGATTTACCACCCTTCACTTTTTCCAAAATATTCGCAGTCACCGAGTTGAGTTTAGGATTATCTTCACTGATATCCAACAGAATCATTAAGGAACGATCCAGCGCTAGACCGGATTCCAGTAGGGTAGCCATCTGATTGGTAAACAAGAAAAGCGATTTTTCCGGGAGGCCGCTGTTCTGAGCACCTAACTGAAGCCCGAAAAAACGGCTGCTCTTGGTTTCTTTAAGCTCAAGGATAATACAATCCTTAGCTTGTAATTCTTCGAGCAGAGCTTGCTCACTGCCCGCTTCTTGCGTGCCGGTTTCAAGTTGGCCCTGACTGTTAATCAGCTTATAGCTAAACAATGTCATCGCTATCAGGTCTCGTTAGTGACTCTAAGCACTTCTTCAATGGTCGTTATCCCTTGCAAGGCTTTGTTCAGGCCATCATGGAACATGGTTAACATGCCTTCCTGAATGGCTTGTTGCTGGATCAGATTGGATTCTTCATGAGCCATGATTTGTTTGCGAATAGCATCGGAAATAGGCAAAAACTCAATGATCGCCGAACGGCCTTTGTAGCCCAGATTGGCGCATGCTGAACAGCCTTGAGGTTTATACAGGCTAATCGTGTCGGCTGTGCTAAATCGTCGCAATTGCAAATCACTAACCAGTTTCTCATCGGCCTGATAGGTTTGCTTGCAATGCGGACATAAGCGTCGCACCAGACGTTGAGCCAGAATCCCATTAATGGTTGAGCTGAGTAAATAATCTTCCAGTCCCATGTCCTGCAGACGGGTAATACCCGAGGCCGCATCATTGGTATGTAAAGTCGATAACACTAAATGGCCGGTTAGAGCAGATTGCACGGCAATTTTAGCGGTTTCCAAGTCCCGCATTTCCCCTATCATGATGACGTCTGGGTCCTGACGGACAATTGAGCGCAAGGCTGTAGAAAAAGTCAGGCCAATCTGAGGTTTGGCCTGAATCTGATTGACACCTTCTAATTGATATTCAATTGGATCTTCGACGGTAATAATCTTCCGTTCTGAGGTGTTGAGTTGTTTTAGTGCGGTATACAGCGTGGTGGATTTCCCGCTACCCGTCGGACCGGTGATTAGCAGAATGCCGTGGGGCAGATTTAGCGTGGTTTGAAAACGCGCGGCTTGTTCACCGACAAAACCTAGATGATTAAAATCAAGAACAGTATTTTCTTTATCCAGCAAGCGTATGACCACGCTTTCACCGTATAAAGTAGGTGTGGTCGAGACCCGTAAATCCAGTTCTTTGCCTATCACCTGCAATTTGATCCGGCCGTCCTGAGGCAGACGGCGTTCAGCAATGTTCAGTTTAGCCATGATTTTAATCCGGGATAAAACGGCTGCCGTCGAGGACGAAGGCGGAGAATCAATATCAACCAGAACACCGTCAATACGCAGACGAACCTTTAAGACGTGTTCAAATGGCTCTATGTGAATATCAGATGCCTGGCTTTCAACCGCGCGCTGAAAAATCAGATTAACTAATTTAATAATCGGTGCTTCGCTCGCTAGATCTTTAAGATGTTCCAGGTCATCGGTCAGGTAATCAGTATTATCTTCCAGATTGTCGACCAGTTTATCCATTTGTGATCGACCCTGGCCGTATTGATTTTCCAGGGTATTGTCAATGTCGCTCAAGGTGCCGATTTTTAGCACAATCTGTTTGCCGGTCGCCAGTTGCAAGGCACGGATTGGGAAATCAGCGATGGCGTCAGCACTTGCCACTTCAATCTGCTCTTCATTCGCACTCAAGCCGGCAATGTGATGGTTTTTTAAAAATCTGAGCGAAATATCCTGATCAAACGGGGAGTCCAGCGGAAAGTCGCTGGCTGCGACCAGTGTCTTGCCCGTTGCGTGGCAAAGGGCTTGGGCTACGTCATTTTCCGAGCAAAGACCTAGTTTAACCAGCAAGACAGGTAAGGTCTCATCGGGCGCAGTCGTCTGAAGTCGGCGGGCTTTATGCAAATCATTTGAATTAAGCTTGCCGTTATTTTGCAGGTAGTCCAGGAAATTGTTGTAAAGGCTGTTCAAGTCGCCGCATCCATTTGTGCTTGTTTATTGGCGAGATTGTAAAGCACTTTTTAGGGGTAGGTGGTTCGAAAATTTTTGTACTATCGGAATTGAAACTCTTCCCTAAGCTTAAGGTTTTAAAAAATAGGTTATTTGACGCATTTAAAATATGTTAAACAACACAGTTTAATTATTTTCGCAGAGTGTTTGTTGTAACTAATTGATAAGTATATATTATTTTTTTGGAATGAATTTTGCGGGATAATTGTGGGTGATCGTTAGTTGGGGGTTAGCCCCCGGTGTCAGAATAGATGTCGCCTGACTTGAAAATATCAATCAAGACTGGGGGCGGAAGAAATACATAAATGGCACGTTATTCAATGGAACGTAA
>Ga0194120_10002554_pt1 | contig 31075 bp, 37 predicted proteins | sample TA2MahCa65mmetaG_FD_148642 | JGI IMG/M metagenome (GOLD analysis project Ga0194120, IMG submission 148642) | Freshwater microbial communities from Lake Tanganyika, Tanzania - TA2015019 Mahale Deep Cast 65m | ecosystem: Environmental > Aquatic > Freshwater > Lake | place: Tanzania: Lake... | reverse complement strand
CGTTCAATCTTCCCCATGTTTTTGTAAACATGCAATCCCTTATTGTGCAAGGCAATTCCTGCACTGTCATATCCTCGATACTCTAATCTTTTTAGTCCCTTAATTACTACTGGAAAGGCATCTCGATGACCAGTATAACCAACAATTCCACACATAAACAGTTGTTTATAAACTCAAATATATTAAGAGACTCAATAAAACCACCATTAAAGTAGGATGTCTTGAAGTAGTAGATAAGCAGTGCCAAAATAGATAAGTAAACCTGTTACGTCTACCAGTGTTGCAATAAATGGCGTGGAGGAAGCAGCAGGGTCTGCACCTAATTTTTTTAATAACAGGGGGAGCATGGATCCCATTAATGTTCCCCATAACACAACACCAATCAGGGCCACTCCAATGGCCAAGCCTACCTGATAATAATGCTGGCCAAATAGCGAAAGAAACTGATGTCCACCAATCACTATTCCAAAGCCTATTAATCCCAATGTAAGGCCCATGTACAGGCCAGATTGGATCTCTCTCCGTGCAATTCTCCACCAATCCTTAACAGTAATCTCACCCAGCGCCATGGCCTGAATAATCAGCGTTGCTGCTTGGGAACCGCTATTTCCCCCACTAGAAATAATCAGGGGAATGAATGTGGATAGCACCAACACATGCTCTAATGTTCTTTGAAAACCAGACATTGCTGCAATAGTTAGGGTTTCGCCGATAAAAAGGATCAACAACCAAATAATTCTCTTTTTATACAATTTAAAAAGTGGAATATCCAAATAAGGCTCTTCAAGGGCTTCCGTACCTCCCATCTTTTGCATGTCCTCGCTAAATTCTTCTCCAGCCACCCATAGTATATCATCAATGGTTACTATGCCTAATAATTTATTGCTCTGACTTACCACGGGCAATGCCACTCGGTTATTCATCTTGAATGCCTCGCTAGCCGTTTCCTGGTCATCTTCCGGGTGAAGGGCAATGAATCTGCCATCAATAATTTCCTCTACTTTTTTTTGGGGAGCACTCAGTATGATGTCGCTAATACGAATATCATCGATGAGCTCTCCATCTCCATTTATTACATAGATTACGTTAATGGTCTCGCTGTCCTTGCCATACTTGCGAATGGTTGCAAAGACTTCTTCCACAGTATCACTGGCATAAACATACACATAGTCAGGTGTCATCAACCTGCCAATACTATTTTCCGGGTAACCCAAAAGGGATAAAGTAACTTTTCTTTCATCCGGCTCCAGCAATTTGATTAATTCTCTTACTACACTGCTGGGCAATTCTTCTAAAAAGTCAGTTCGGTCATCGGCAGGAAGTTCATTGAGCAACACCGCGGTAGTGTTGGCAGGTAATTTTTTGATTATACTCTTTTGGCTCGAAAGGTCAAGGATCTTAAAAACACTGGCAGCCCGGTGAGTGGATATACTGGAAATTATAGTAGCATCTTCTTCTGGGTTAAGTTCCACTAATGCTGCAACCTCACTGATGTTTTGATTGTCGAGGAAAGCACGCAGCCTTGCTACATCTTTTTCAGCCAAGATGGTCTCAAATTCAGCTGCTAATACTGCTTGTGATTGCTCCATAGACATCTGCGCAAAAGTACAAAGGAAAATGCGTACTTCGTAGCTAACAAATTTATCATGCTGTTACCTTGTCTTTTTATTGCACCCTCAGCTAAACACGGAAGAGGCGTTTATACAAACGAGTTTTTGGAGGTTGGCACAACTATTGAAATATCTCCCGTAATTGTTTTGCCAACAACAGATCGTTTGCTATTGGATAAAACACTTTTGCATGATTATATTTTCGAGTGGGGGGAGGACCGATTGCAATCAGCAGTTGGACTCGGTTATTTATCTGTTTACAACCATGCCTGCCCGAGCAATTGTATTTATGAGATGGATTTTGACGCAGCTTTGATGCGAATAACTACGGTAGCTGCAATACAAAAAGGAGAGGAGTTGTTTATTAACTATCATGGGGATTTTAACAATCTATCACCCCTGTGGTTTACTGTTGATACAAAATAAAAAACCCCGCACATTGGCGGGGTCTCTATTCATTAGAATTAATTAAAATGTTATTTGTGCTCTCAGCTCGCCCATTGGAAATGCTGCAGTACGAATACTAACATAGTAAACTCCGTTTAGTAAGTTATCTTCTGTGATCAGTACACCATCAACAAACAAACGGCCACTGTAGGTTCCGCAACTTGTATTGGACACTGTAGCGCATCTGGTGATAGCTGACAAAGAAAAAATTTGTATGGGGTTTGCGGGGTAGCCAGCTGGTGCCATACCATGAATGGACATGCCGGGAATTGGAGCTGTAGCAACAGGACCGCTTAATCCAGACCAACGAATGGTATAGGATAATAGCTTAGTGGCTTTGTTGTAGTGAATATCCATAGCACCTAATGCACTGGTGGGGCTTGGAGGAAAATTTTGAGCTCCTGTAAGAGGGATATCAAGGCGACTATACTCTTTTTTTACATAAAGATCATCATCGCGATCGCAGGCTCCCAAGGATAGTAAAAGGGTAGCAGCAAGTAAAAAGCGAGCAGTGGTTTGAATCAGCTTCATTGAAATATATTTGAGTAAAAGTAATACAATTTTTCAATTGGTCCCATTTTTGGGGATTTGGTTCAGGGGTTGGGGAAAACTAGCCCAATTTCTTTTTTAGGGCCAGTAATTTTAAAAGAGCATCTAGGGGGCTTAGCTGCTCAATATCAATTTCTTCAAGTTCCTTTTTGATTTCCATAAGCGAGGCATCTTCAGTTCCAAAAATGGACAGTTGTAGTTGAGAAGGAGTCCCTTTTCCGGACGTTTTTTGAGGATTATGGTTTGGAGCTGGGGCCACCGATTCAAGTTCTATCAGTTTTTTAGCAGCTAGTTCCAATAAGGGAGTAGGCATTCCCGCCATTCGAGCCACGTGCAATCCAAAACTGTGTAGGGAGCCTCCCGGGGAAAGTTTACGTAAAAAAATTACTTTATTCCCAGACTCCTGATAAGTGATGTGAAAATTTCTGACTCGGCTATATTTTTCTTCCAACTCATTAAGTTCATGGTAATGTGTGGCAAAAAGTGTTTTTGGTTTTGCAGGCGACTCATGTAAGTAAGCTGCAATACTCCAGGCAATAGAAACACCATCGTAAGTGGAAGTGCCTCGGCCTATTTCGTCCAAAATAATTAAACTTTTTTCGCTGATGTTATTAATGATAGAGGCGGTTTCATTCATTTCTACCATGAAGGTGGATTCTCCTCCGGCTAAATTATCAGCAGCCCCTACACGGGTAAATATTTTGTCAGTGAGGGGGACCTTTGCCTGTTTGGCTGGCACATAGTGCCCCATATGGGTTAGTAGACAGATCAATGCTGTTTGGCGCAACAGTGCAGACTTGCCACTCATGTTGGGGCCAGTCAATATCAGGAGTTGTTGCGTATGGGGGTTCAACAATAGGTCGTTGCCTATATAAGATTCTCCTTTAGGAAGACATCTTTCAATAACAGGATGACGACCTTCTTGAATCTCCAGTTCCAAACCAGCATGTATACTGGGTTTACGGTAATCATATTGCAAGGCATTGTTGGCAAAACAGCAAAGACAATCCAAGTTGGCAACTGCATCAGCATTGATCTGTAGAACAGGCACAGCCGATTGAAGCCTGTTTATCAGTTCTTCAAAGATTGAAATTTCCAAAGCACGTATACTGTCTTCAGCTCCTATGATTTTTTCTTCATATTCTTTTAATTCAGGAGTTATGTATCGTTCTGCATTAGTAAGTGTTTGTTTTCGTATCCAATCTGAAGGAACTTTTTCTTTATGGGCATGGGTTACCTCTAAGTAATACCCAAAGACGGAGGTGAAACCAATTTTTAATGAGGAAATGCCGGTTTGTAAAGCTTCACGTTCTTGTATGGATTGTAAGAATTGTTTTCCATTGTAGGCAAGCGATCGAAGCTGATCTAATTCTGCATTTACTCCCGTAGCAATAGCCTCTCCTTTTTGTATAAGCGCAGGGGGGTCGGTAACTAAAGTTTTTTCAATATCAAGAATGCAGCTTTCAAGCGATGTAATTTGATTTGAAATTTGCAAAAGCAAGGAAGATGAGGCGCTTTTTAAATAGGTTTTTATTTTTTCCAACCTACGCAAATACACTGCCAGCGCCCTAATTTCTCTGGGCCCGGTTTTCCTTAGCGAAAGCCTTGCGGCTAGGCGTTCTAAATCGCCACACCCATTCAGCTCAGTGTCAATTTCATTTCGCATGGAGTTTTCAGTAGTCAGATAATCAACCGCATCTAATCTTTCTTGGATCTGCGCTATATCGACCAATGGAAAAAGCATCCATCTTTTCAAGCGCCTTCCGCCCATAGGTGTTTGCGTTTGATCCAAGATGTTAAGCAAAGTAGGGTTCCCTTCCCGCGAAGGGGTTAACAATTCTAAGTTTCGGATAGTGAAACGATCCATCCATAGGAAGGATTGACGATCGATCCGCTGCATACGTACTATATGCTGAAGGTGTGGATGATCGGTTTCCTTGAGATAATGAAATATAGCGCCAGCTGCAATACAACCAAGCGGAAGTTCTTCAACGCCGAATCCTTTCAAGGATTGAACTTGAAAATGCTTTAGTAATAAATCGCGCGAATAATTCTTGTCAAAAATCCACTCATCCAGAGTATAAGTATAGGTTTTAAGTCCCAGTTGTTCTTTAAGGCGATGTTGAAACTGTCTTTGTACAACTAATTCAGCGGTGGGCAACCCTTGAATTAATTTATCTGCAAAATCACGATCTCCTTCAGTAACATATAGCTCTCCGGTGGATATATCCAAAAAGGCGAGTCCCAGCTTTTCTGAAGGATCCACATGTATGGCCAATAAAAAATTATTGCTACGTTGGTCAAGTATTTTGTCGTTAGTAGTGGTACCTGGAGTTAGCATTTCGGTTACGCCACGTTTAACTAACCCTTTTGCTTGCTTAGGATCTTCCAGTTGATCACAAACAGCCACTCGATGGCCCGCCTTGACTAATTTATGCAGGTAGGTATCTAGAGAATGATGCGGAAAACCGGCCAAAGCGGCATCTGCTGCTGCTCCGTTATTTCTTTTGGTTAGTGTAATACCCAGAATTTGAGAAGCAAGCACTGCGTCCTGACCAAAGGTTTCGTAAAAGTCTCCCACACGAAACAATAGAATGGCATCCGGGTACTTTTGCTTAATTGCCCGATGTTGCTGCATCATTGGAGTATCGGTAGAAGCGCTTTTTGCCATACGATTAAGTGAGGAGGACAAAAATAAGGAACCCTGCTTACCTTCGCCGCATGCGAAAATTACGTGTGGATGAATTAGGTCGAAAAACAGTGGCCGAAGTCAAAGGAGCCAATAAAATTCCCGTAATTGTGGTGCTGGAAAATATAAGAAGTGCCTATAATGTAGGGAGCGTATTTAGGACTGCTGATGCCTTTTTGCTGGAGGGTGTTTTTCTAGTGGGTTATACCGCTTTTCCGCCCCATAAGGAAATTCGTAAAACAGCTTTAGGAGCTGAGGAATCAGTAAGCTGGAAGCATTTTAAAACTATGGCGGAAGCCATTGAAATGATCCATGAACTGGGGTACACACTTGTTGCGGCAGAACAAACCGACAGGAGTGTGCCACTTCATCAATGGACGGAACCGGTTGGTCCTGGTTTGGCACTAATTATGGGAAATGAAGTAACAGGGGTTGAGCAAGAAACGCTTGAGGCATGTGAACATATTTTGGAAATCCCACAATTGGGCATGAAGCATTCCCTCAATATTGCCACTGCCGCCGGAGTAGTACTTTGGGAATTGGTTAGAAAAAAAATTATCAATAAAGCATGAAGATCGGAGTGGTCAATTATTTTAAACTCATCAAATTCTCGCACACGGTATTTGCCATGCCATTTGCGTTCATTGGTTTTTTTCTGGGATTACAGGTTCTTCCTGTAAGCGTAGAGAAAGAGAGGATGCCTTTACTATTATTGGTTGTTGGTTGCATGGTTTTTGCCAGAAGTGCGGCCATGGCATTTAACCGATATCTGGATCGTTATTTTGATGCATTAAATCCTCGTACTGAATTACGAGAAATACCTGTTGGGGTTATAGCTCCTCAACAAGCTTTGTGGTTTACGGTGGGGATGTCTGTATTGTTTATTGGCTGTGCCTGGATGATTAACACGATATGTTTTTTTCTATCTCCTGTTGCATTGTTAATTATTCTGGGTTACAGTTATACAAAACGATTTACTCCACTTTGCCATATTGTTTTAGGTGCCGGACTTTCATTGGCCCCAATTGGAGCTTATTTAGCCGTTACCAGCCATTTTGCATGGGTTCCTTTATTTTTTTCCTTTGCTGTATTGACATGGGTAAGTGGATTTGATATCATTTATGCCTTACAGGACGAAGATTTTGATCGAAAACAACAGTTGTACTCAATCCCCGTTTGGCTGGGCATCAAAAAGGCTTTAGTTGCTTCAAGATTGTTGCATGCGATTAGTTTTATTTTTATCGGATTGGCAGGGTGGTATGGCCCATTTGGGTGCTTGTATTGGGTAGGCGCTATTCTTTATGGTTCATTATTGATCTATCAACAATGGCTGGTAAGTCCTCATGACCTTAGTCGAATCAATCTTGCTTTTATGACGGTAAATGGGGTGGCGTCGATTCTGTTTTCAGTTTTTGTTATTGCAGACCTTTATTTAATTGTGTAATGGGAAGAATAATGGCAATAGATGTGGGTGGAAAAAGAACGGGGCTTGCCGTGACCGATCCTTTACAGATTATTGCCACTGGGTTGGGCACCATTGAGGCACATAGTTTGATTGAGTTTATAAAGGAGTATCTGAAATCAGAACAAATAGACCGGTTTATTGTAGGGTGGCCAACCAATTGGAATGACACACCCACTCATGGAACACCCCACGCGACAAAAGCAATTCAACTTTTGCAAAAGAATTTTCCCATGATCCCTGTCGAAAAAATTGATGAACGCTATACTTCTAAGATGGCAAAGGATGCCCTTCTTGAGATGGGACTCAAGAAAAAAGATCGTAGGGATAAAAAATTAGTAGACAAAGTAGCAGCCACCATCTTATTGCAGGAATATTTGCGTTCTGTCCAGGGGTCGTAACTTTGATCTATGATTCTTCCCATAATTGCTTACGGAAACCCGGTACTAAGAAAGGTTGCAAAACCCATTCAGCAAGGACAAGTTGAAATTGCTGCTTTCATTTCATCAATGTGGGAGACCATGTATGCAAGTAGTGGGGTTGGGCTTGCTGCCCCTCAAGTTAACCACTCCATTAGGTTGTTTACAATAGACACCTTGCAGTTGTTTAATTCAATGGATGAAAAAGAACGTGCCTCATATCCAGATGCTCCAGGTGTTAAGGCAGTTTTTATTAATGCAACAATTTTAGATCAAACTGGTCAGCCCTGGGGTTATAGCGAGGGTTGCTTAAGCATTCCTAAAATTCATGAGGAGGTGATTCGTTTAGATACTATTCGCATGCGCTATACCACTGAGCAGTGGGAAGTCAAAGAAGAAATTTTTAGTGGATTAACCGCTCGGGTTATTCAACATGAATACGATCACCTCGAAGGGAAGTTGTTTATTGATCATCTAACTCCATTGAAGCGCAAACTTCTCAAAGGTAAACTCACCGATATAACCAAGGGGAAGGTAGCTGTTGACTACAAGATGAAATTTTCTGTATGAGTCGTTTTCTTGCCATTGTCCTCTTGTTCATTTTCACAAGGGCCCATGGGCAATCAATTCAGGCCGATAGTTTGGATGCGGTGCGGTTGAAACAACTCATAAGCCTTTCTGAAGTGGTGTTGAAAAGCAATCTTGACGTAGACCGATTTATCCAACAAGTGCGTGATGACACTACTTTTTACAAAGCATTTCGGAACCTCCGGATATTAGAATTTACAGCAAGCAATGATATTTTGTTGCGAAATAAAAAAGGAGCTACGCTGGCTAGAATGATTAGTAAAACCAAGCAAGTGAGAGAGTCCGGATGTAGAAGCACAGCGGTAATTGAGGAGAAAGTGCAGGGCAATTTTTTCAAAACTGACCAATCTTATCGGTATTACACGGCTGCGCTATATGCTTCTTTGTTCCTTGCGCCCAAGAAAATTTGTGGGGAAACAAATATTGTTCGCGATCGAAATTTTCAAGCCAAAGCTGCCAAGGGTATGGCCCGCCACCGTGAACAATTGAAAATGCTACTTTTTAACCCTGGAAAAAAAATTCCAGGGATTCCCTTTATCGGAGACAAGGTTGATGTGTTTAGCCCGGAACGACGGGCCCTTTATACTTATGCTATTGATCGTGTCCAGTACCGTGGAGAGGATTGTTATTTATTTACAATAGAAGCAAAGCCAAATCTAAGCATTGGTCAACGCAGCAAAATTGTAATTGATAATATGACTACCTGGTTTAGTGTACGAACGGGAGAGGTATTGGCCAGGAATTACGCGATGAGTTACCAAGCGGGCTTCTATGATTTTAATGTACAGATTGAAGCGGAACTAATGCGTTATAAAAATTGGGTGGTACCCATAGTGCTTCGCTATGTGGGTAATTGGGATATCTTTTTAAAAGAAAGAGAGCGTGGTGTTTTTACAGCCACGCTTTATGATTTTCGCTAGCTACTTTTATAGATTGTTGAATAACTGCGCCATTTTTGGATCACTTCTTCCATATCTGTTGGAATAGGGCATTCAAAGTCTACAGTTTGCCCTGTGGAGGGGTGAACAAAACCAAGCGTACGTGCATGTAAAGCCTGTCTTTGGCAAATACTAAAACAATTATCTACAAATTGTTTGTAACGTGCATAAACTGTTCCCTTAACTATTTTATCACCTCCATAAAAGTCGTCATTGAATAGTGGGTGCCCCAAATGCTTCATGTGCACGCGAATTTGATGCGTTCGTCCTGTTTCCAATTTGCACCTAATTAAAGTGGTATAGCCAAAGCGTTCCAAGACCTCGTAGTGGGTGATGGCTTCTTTTCCGTGGTCCCCATCGGGATAGGCTTCAAAAAGCTTGCGAAATCGCAGGTGCCTGCCTACATGTGCACGAATAGTTCCTTTGTTTTCCGGAACATCACCCCACACTAAAGCAACATATTCCCGTTTGACCGTATGATCAAAAAATTGCTTGGCCAATTGACGCATGGCCAAATCTGATTTTGCTAGGACCAAAAGCCCACTGGTGTTCTTATCAATTCGATGAACCATCCCAAAACGAGGTAGTGTTTCCTCCGATATTCCGGGAAAATGTTGTTGCAGGTACCAGGCCACACCATTCAACAAAGTGCCTGTGTAATTACCACTTCCCGGGTGTACAACCATGCCAGCTGGTTTGTTAATGATCATTACGTCCTTATCCTCATAAAAAATGGACAATTCTATGGGTTCTGGAGTAATGGTGGTTTGCTCCGGACTGATGTCTGAGTAAACAATAATCTGGTCTAGTGGCTTTATTTTGTAATTGGCTTTTATTGGTTGGCCGTTTACCTGAACCATACCCAGATTCATGGCTTGTTGCAATTTGTTGCGGCTTGCTCCTTCTATACGACTGGCAAGAAATTTATCAATACGAAGAGGTTCTTGTCCTTTGTCAACTTGGAGCTGAAACCGTTCATATAGCTCATCGCTCAGTTCTTGTGGCTGCTGGGGAAGTTCTTGGTTCATTTTTGCAAAGGTAAAGCTTCAGGGTTTGTGGGTACCTTTGCCGACAATGAGTAACAAAGTACATTTTCAGGATCTGGGACTAGCGGCTTATCAACCCGTTTGGGATCTACAAGAACAGTTGTTAAAAAAAAATTTAGAACAAAAGGCAAATGGAAAGCCAGGGGAACATCACTTGTTGTTTGTGGAACATCCCCCTGTGTTTACTCTGGGGAAAAGTGGTAAAAGAGAACATGTGTTGATTGGAGAACAGGAAATGGCAGACCGTCAAATTGATTTTTTTCATACCAATAGGGGTGGGGATATAACTTATCATGGTCCGGGCCAGTTAGTAGGATACCCTATACTTGATCTCGAGCAATTTTATACGGATATAGGTCGTTACCTGCGAGAGCTGGAAGAAGTGATTATACTAACCCTGGCACATTATGGACTTAAAGGAGAGCGATCAAAGGGTGAAACTGGAGTTTGGTTAGATCCGTTTCTTCCGGGAAAAGCACGTAAAATTTGCGCAATGGGGGTTCGTTGCAGCAGATGGATTACCATGCATGGCTTTGCCTTAAATGTATGTAATGATCTTTCCTATTTTAATCATATTGTACCCTGTGGCATTCCTGACAAATCTGTTACTTCAGTTGAGCATGAGCTTCAGCACTCAATAGAGTTGAGTGAAGTAAAGGAGTTGGTTAAGTCAAATTTTAAGCAAGTGTTTGGAGTGGAATGGGCTTAAGCTGCGGATATTGCTATCTGTCTAAATGCAATTTGTGTTTCTCGATCAAACGATTATCCTCATAAAGCTCAAACAAAAACCATCCTCCATGCAAGAAGTTTGTTTTGTCCAGTTGAAAGCTGGGTGCAGGCAGGTTTTTTAATTCAAATAAAAACCGCTTATCAGGTTCATAAAATTTAATTCTATATCGGGAGAGTCTGGTTTTGTTTGGCACTTGCACGCGAATATTTCCATCGGAGTGAGCAAATACAAATAAAGAAGGAGCGTAGGCATTAGGGTCTTCTTTTGTAAACACGGCCAATGGTGTTTTAGCAGAATCGCCCAGTCGAATATTTTGCAATTTATAAACTACTGGTTCCAGCCTTTTTACAACGGGAATTTCAACTATCACCGGGTTTGATACAATGGGAGGTGGCTCGGGGGGTGTAGAAACCGCAAGGATAGTGTCTGTTTTATTTTGCAGCAAAGCAGGGGCAGGCGGGTTTGTTTTGCTTTTTTCTGTTAAGGTGGTCGAAGAATTTAGAGTCAAATTGCTGGGTTGTGCAATTTCCTCTTTCTTTTTCAAGAGCACGGGATCAGGGCTAGTAACGGGTTTTGAAGGAAGAACTTCAGCAACAACAATACGACTTGGTTTTTTTGACGTAGTAAATAAGTATCGCCCGTTTTCTAATTGTATATAAAGCCTATAAAACATATGGTCATTGACGGCTTTTGTGTCTGCATAACCATTTTGTTTTGCATTAGGGTCGGGAACAGTCAATATGCTTTTGAAACCGTGCGTACTGTCAAAGGAACGCTGTATGGTAATTTGTGCAGTGTAAGGATACGGGTTTACCCAACTGATTACATAACGATTGCTTCCAATATCTTTTACACTGAACTGAGGTAAGATGTCCTGGGCCTGCGCATTAAAATAAACGCCAGAATTCAGCCATAGCAACAAAATCAAAAAGTAATGAGGGCGTTTGATATACATAACCATGCTGTTACAAATATACTATTCACAGTCCTGCAAGTGGAAAGCAAAGGTCCTCCTTTTTCAAGGATTGATTCCCTTGAAGACCACCACTGTGAATCAGTAACAGTCGACTGTTTTCTTTGAAATAGTTATTGGCAGCCAACTGCTCTGCGACATAGAATAGTTTTGCCGTGTAAACAATGTCTGTAGGTATATGAGTGGTTTTAAATAATTGGTTCATGTAGCTTAGTAACTCGGCTGGGTGTTTTGCAAATCCACCCCACTCAAAGCCTTCCAGCATCGTGCATCTTTCAGCGGCATGGGGTGCTATTTTTTTTATTGCTTTTTCTAAAGCTTCCTTTCCCTTAAGTGCAGGAATACCTATCAACGACACCTGGTGTAAAGCCTGAGCCAGTCCGGCAATCATTGTGCCGCTACCCACTGCTGCTAACACATGAGTAAAGTCTTTTTCATTAAATAAATTAGCTATGGTGGCAGCACCTTTTACGCCTAGTTCTCCAAATCCACCCTCGGCTATAACGTAGTTTGTTAGCGGATTGGTTGGGTTATTTTTTTCAGCGGCATAGCAGGCTCTGGAAAGGAATTGCAAATTCATTCCATAGGAAGTAGCGGCTAGCAAAGTAGGGGATAATTGCTTGGGCTTTTCGCCTCTAACATAGCCAATTGATTGCAAACCCAGACTATTGCAAGCAGCAGCCGTTGCTACTAAATGATTTGACCAGGGGCCTCCAAATGTGGCAATTGTTTTTTTATTTCCCTTTTTTGCTTCCTCCAGATAAAATTGAAGTTTAAACCATTTGTTGCCAGAAACCACGGGATGGCATTTGTCCAGTCTTAAAGTAAACGCGGTTATGTTTCTATGCGAAAAAGACGGGCGAATTACAGGGTCAATGGTGATGAGGTCAGCGTTATGAAACTGCATGGAGTGTTGTCAAAAATACGTGTAATTTTGGCGCCCTAGATCTAAGCTATGAAACCAACCTTGGTGATCCTTGCAGCTGGTATGGCTTCCCGTTATGGAAGCATGAAACAGGTCCAATCTTTTGGCCCCTCAGGTGAAACCATTATGGACTATTCAATTTATGATGCTATCCGTGCGGGTTTTGGGAAGGTGGTGTTTATTATCCGAGCGCAGTTTGCTACACAATTTCAGTCCATATTTGAGCCAAAACTGAATGGGCGCATTAAAACCGAATACGTCTTTCAGGAATTGGATTTATTTACAAATGACTATGGCTTTGCAGCAGCTCGCACCAAACCTTGGGGTACGGCTCATGCAGTGCTTTGTGCAAAAGAGGTGGTGAAGGAGCCTTTTGCGGTTATCAATGCGGATGATTTTTACGGAAGAAATGCATTTGAACAGGCCGTTAATTTTCTTAAAACAAGTTGTAATGATTGCACTTTTGGAATTATTGGATACGATCTCACCGCTACTCTTTCTGAGCACGGCACTGTAAATAGAGGGGTGTGTCAATTGAATAGCCAGGGCGATTTGGCAACTGTTACTGAGCGAATCAATATTGCTCGAGTAAATGGAACCATCACCTGCGAGGATGGCTTGCTTCCTAAAACCTTAGCGGAGCATACTCAGGTGTCTATGAATTTTTGGTGCTTTGATCCTGTCTTTTTTGAAATGACCGCAAAACAGTTTGCTGTTTTTTTGCAAGAAGCCGGACAAGAATTAAAATCCGAATTTTTTATACCGATAGTCGTTGATCAATTTATGCAACAAGGGGGGAGCGTAAAAGTAATCCCCAATTGTTCAACCTGGTTTGGAATAACCTACAAAGAGGATGCTCCTTTTGTGCAGTTGCAACTCCAGCAGCTGATTCAGCAGGGGGAATATCCCGATAAGCTTTGGGATTAATTTACCTTGACCATGTACACATAGTCTTGAACTTTCCGCACCTGTTCTGTACGGTCCAACCCATTTAGTAATGATCGAGATGGAACACGAATGGCAGGACCATTATCTTGCTTTTTCAAGGATTCGATAACATCAAAAATGTATTTGCTTTGCACGGCAAAAGCAAAGCCTTGTGCGTTAGTCTGTCGGCCATTCAACACGCCAATTACCTCTCCCTTACGATTTAATATGGGGCTACCACTGTTACCTCTGTTGGCATTGATTTCTATTTGACAACTCAAGGTGTCTCCGTTGAATCCGGTCTTTGCACTTAAATAACCCTGACTATACACCACTTCATTACGGGGGTAGCCTAAGGTGAAAATAGGTTCCGCCAATTTTGCGGTCTGCTTGCTGAGTCCGTAAGGCAAACTGGAGTAAGGTTTAAAATTCGGATCTTCAATTTTCAAAATGGCAATATCTCTTCCTTTATCTTGAAAGATTACTTCTGCCAAATATTCGCCGCGATTATTCTGAATAACAATTTGCTGTGCCTCTTCTATTACGTGGACATTAGTGACCAAATAGCCTTTGGCATCAATCATAAACCCAGTGCCTCCGGTGGTAAATGGAATATCCTGAGGAACAGAAGAGGTTTTATTTTTTATCCGATCAATCTCTTTTGCTTGCTTTTTGGTCTTATCCTCTAGTTGGCTAAACTTATTATTAAGTTCTTCAAACTGAGAACGGGGAGAGGTGGGCGCAATTATCCAAACCAAAGAAGAAATTGCCAGAGTGGTAATTACAGCTATTGAGGCTGCAATAGCGCTTACTCTCTTATAACGGTTCCAGAGATAAATTACTTTTAACTTGCCTTGTAATCGAGTGGAACTTATTTGCCCTTTTTCGGCTAAGTCAACATGGATTTCTTTCATTAAAGACTTGAAGCGTTTCCACTCTCCAAAACGATTCATTTGTTGCAGGAAAAAAGTATGCTCAACCACTAGTTGATCAACCTCTGTATTGGACTTGCGCAATTGTTCAAAATGTACGCGTTCGTCCGGACACATTTCACCCTTGATGTATCTTTCAATCTCACTCAGTAACTGCAAATCATCCATTTGGATTTCCGTTTTTATATCCCGAAAAGAAAAGTTTCTTTAATCGCATCAGGCATTTGTACTTCTGGTTTTTTGCGTTATCCGCATTGGTATAACCAAATTGAAGTGCTATGTCCTGCATGTTCATTTTCTTTACATAGTAGGCGTCTAACAAACTGCCACAGGGTTCACCTAGTCGCTGAATTGCTTGATTCATTAATTCAAATTCAGCATCTCTTTTCTCGAAGCCGGCAATTTCCTCTTCCACTGAAATGGTGGTATCCGGATCGATTTCCTGTGAAATAAGCCGATTACTTTGTTGTAACCGCTTTAACCACAATCTTTTACTCACCGAATAGAGGTAGGTCTTTAACTGACAATTCAATTCAAAAGATCCAGCCCTGGCCTTTTCATAGAGCACAATCATTGCTTCTTGAAAAATATCCTGAGCATCATCCGAAGAGCCATTGTTATTGACAATCAATGACTGAATCATATTGAAATGATCTTTGTAGACCCTTTCAATAACCTTTCGATCCCCCGCTGCAAGACCTTTTAAAAGATCAACATCCAAGTGTTTGTTATTCACTAGCCTCGTGGTTTAATACAGAAATTTAAAAATAGTAACCCGAACCGATTTGAAAAAAAATTAATTGTCTTTGGGTTACCTTTTGCCAAAAAAGGTATAAATTCGCGAAATATTTCACAAAACAAAAAAACAAAAGCAATGAAAAAGTTTTTTGCAATTGCCTTCATCGCAGCTACTTTGGTAGCTTGTAACGGTGGTGGCGAAGCTACTCCTGCTGCTGACACAACTGCTGCTGCTCCTGCTGACACAACTGCTGCTGCTCCTGTTGACTCTACAGCTGCTGCTGATACAACAGCTCCTGCTGCTGAACCAGCTAAGTAATTCAAGTGCAAGTAATTGCCAAAGGCCGTTCCCCCGGGAACGGCTTTCTTTTTTCATTCAATACTACTCATGCATACTTTTCAATCTTTAGGACTTAGTACTACTCTCCTGCAGTCCATTGAAAAACTAGGGTTCTCCGAGCCTACTCCCATACAGCAAAAGGCAATTCCAATCTTATTGCAAGGCACTCGAGATTTTATAGGTTTGGCTCAGACAGGAACCGGCAAAACTGCTGCCTTTGGACTTCCATTACTTGATTTATTAGACAAGTCCCGAATCTATCCACAGGCATTGATTATCTGTCCCACACGTGAGCTTTGTCTTCAGATCACATCAGATATAAAAAAGTTTCAGGGAATTGCCGCGCAGGCGATGATCACACCTGTTTATGGAGGGGCTTCAATTGTTGCACAAATAAAAGATCTAAAAAGGGGTACCCACGTAGTGGTAGCTACTCCCGGACGTTTAATCGATTTGATTGAAAGAAAGGCCATTCGCCTTGACCAAATTGAATATGTAGTGTTAGATGAGGCAGACGAGATGCTCAATATGGGATTTCAGGAGGACATCGAGTTTATTCTTCAAAATACACCTAAGCGCGAAAGTACTTGGTTGTTCAGCGCAACCATGCCTGCTGAAATCAGGCAGGTAAGCAAGCGCTACATGCATGAACCTACAGAAGTTACCATTGGTAAGATGAATGCGGCTAATAGTAATATTGATCATCAATTTTACCAATGCCAACATCCATACCGATATGAGGTGTTAAAGCGAATTATCGACTTCAATCCAGAGATATTTGGTATTGTGTTTGCGCGCACAAAGGCGGATGCACAAGAAATTGCAGAAAAACTTACTCGAGAAGGGTATGATATTGATGCTATTCATGGAGATCTCACCCAAGCACAACGAGACCGCGTAATGGGTGCATTCAGAACTAGGAATATCAGATTGCTCGTGGCTACAGATGTTGCAGCTCGGGGAATAGATGTTCAAGGTATAACTCATGTTATCAACTATGAATTGCCTGATGACACCGAAGTGTATACACACCGAAGTGGTAGAACAGGGCGTGCTGGTAAAAGTGGTTTGTGCGTATCCATCGTTACGCCCCGTGAGGCATATCGACTGAAGCATATTGAGAAATTAATTCAAACCCGTTTTCATCGAATGGATATACCCAGTGGAAAGGATGTTTGTCGCAAACAGTTTTTTCACTTCACTGATCGACTGTTGAAAGCTGATATCAGTCACGGGGAATATGAAACCTATATCCCAATGCTCTCAGAAAAGTTTTTTGCAGTTAGCAAGGAAGAGATCTTGCAGCGAGTGGCGGCATTGGAATTTGATCGCTTTCTTCGTTATTATGAAAATGCTGCTGATCTAAATCTCAGACAACAGCCCACTGATGGTAAATCCGGTAAGAAAAGAAAACAAGAGCAAGGGGCAGTAGCATATAAGGACGCCGCATACCAACGCCTGTTTATTAACTTGGGTACAAAGGATGGTTTTTACAAAGCCAGCTTTTTGCAATTCTTATTGGATCTGAGTGAGCAGCGAAAAGAAGTGCTTGGCAAAATAGATCTACGGGAAATGAACAGTTGGGTGGAAGTGGATTCCAGAGTGGCCGGAAAATTTATTAGAGCTATTGATGGAAAAAACTTCAAGGGTCGTCGTATACGAATGAATGATGCCAATTCCGGTGGAAGAGGCGATTCTCGTCGAGGATAATCAGCTAAACATTCATTTTATTTTCTCAAATTTTTTTATCTTGTTTTAATAAAGATGAATTCAGCTATCAATTTGGAAAATATACTAGCTAAGAAACCGCTAATCATTAGTGGTCCCTGCAGTGCTGAAACCAGAGAGCAGGTAATAGAAACAGCCGTTCAATTAAAGGAAACAGGTCGAGTAGATATTTTGCGGGCTGGAATTTGGAAGCCCCGCACAAAACCTGGCATGTTTGAAGGAGTGGGTAGTAAGGGCCTCCCCTGGTTGCAGGAAGCTGCCCAGCTTACGGGGTTGCCTACTACGGTGGAAGTGGCTACAGCTAAACAGGTGGAAGAAGCACTTCGCTATGAAGTTTCAATGATTTGGATAGGGGCCCGAACCACCGTCAATCCTTTTAGTGTACAAGAGGTGGCTGATGCATTGCAAGGAGTGAATATCCCCGTGTTGATAAAAAACCCAATTAACCCGGACCTAGAGTTATGGAGTGGTGCGGTGGAACGTATCAAACGTGCGGGCATTAGCACCATTGGCTTGATCCATAGAGGTTTTAGCACATTTGGCGAAACGGGGTATAGAAATGCTCCATTTTGGCATTTGGCAGTGGAAATGAAATTGAGACATCCTTCTTTACTATTTATTACTGATCCTTCTCATATATGTGGAAGGCGAGATATTTTAGCGGAAGTGATACAAAGAGCCATTGATTTGGACAGCGATGGATTGATGATAGAAAGCCATCGTGATCCGGCAAATGCCTGGAGCGACGCCGCACAGCAGGTAACACCTGCAGTGCTATTGGAAATGTTGTCACAGGTAATTTGGCGAAAGGAAAACGTTAATTCACCAGACTATCAGGCGGCATTGGATAGCTTGCGTCAAGAAATAAATCAATATGACGAAGAATTGTTGCAATTACTTTCCCGGAGGATGAAAGTGGCCGAGAGGATTGCTCAATATAAAAGCGAAAATCAAATTACCATCCTTCAGCCCGGTCGTTGGCAGGAAATTACACGACGCGTGCTTCAAAAGTCTGATGAGTTGGGACTGAGTCAGGAATTTCTTACACAATTCTTGGATGCCATTCACATGGAAAGTATAGCACATCAGAAGCAGGTACTGGATGCCACGAAAAAGTAGGACGATGAAAAAGAAAAAAATTCGTATTGCAGCAGCTACTACTACTTGTTACTTTGATTGTCGATTTTCCTACTTAAGAAAATTGGTTCCTATTGATCGTACAATTATTGTTACCGATCAACATGTCTATAAATCTCACACGTCACTATTTAAAGGGTGGAATACTATTGTATTAAAACCAGGTGAGGCTTATAAAATTCAACCCACCGTTGATGCTGTTATTGAGCAATTGGTCCACATGAAGGCGGATCGGCATACATGGCTGGTTGGAGTGGGAGGCGGAGTTATTACCGACCTGACAGGATATATTGGTTCTATTTATATGCGAGGTATCTCTGTGGGGTTTGTGCCCACTACCTTATTGGCCATGGTTGATGCGGCTATTGGTGGAAAAAATGGCGTAGATCACCTTAAGTATAAGAATTTGGTAGGCACCATCAGGCAGCCTTCTTTTCTGTTATATGACACTTCATTCTTGAAAACATTGCCGGATACCGAATGGAAGAATGGGTTAGCTGAAATTATCAAGCACGCTGTTTGTTTCAAACCAGCGTTATTCCGAGAACTGGAAAAAAATAGTTTAGGGTTTTATAGAAAAAACAAGCAAGCGCTAAATAAGTTGATCGAAAAAAATGTGATGCTAAAGTTTAGCATTGTTCAAGAAGATGAAACAGAGCAGGGGTTACGGAGGTTACTGAATTTTGGTCATACCCTGGGGCATGCAATTGAAATGATTTATACCGTTTCTCACGGGGAGGCAATTTCATTGGGAATGGTTGTGGCAGCCAGGCTTTCCACTAAACTAAACGGTTTCAAGGATGCCGCTCGTTTACAGCAATTATTAGCTAAATATGGTTTGCCTACACAAGCAGCTTTTGATCTCGATAAATTAATGCAGGTTATGGAAATGGATAAAAAGAAGGCTGGAAAATTGGTTCAATACATTTTACTAAAACAGATTGGCCTTGCAGCGCCACAGCCGCTTTCCTTCCCTGTGATCAGGAATTTGCTAAATCAACTGCCTTGATTGCCACTATTTATCCATCATTGATTAACGGTTCCATCAAAGCCCCTCGCTCCAAAAGCGTGATGCAACGCGCATGTGCCGCCGCTTTATTGGTAGGCGGTGAAACCCGCTTGCTTGATCCAGGAACAGCTGAGGACGATTTGGCAGCGATGGCAGTGATTCAAGCATTAGGAGCCACTGTATCAAAAATGGAAGATGGCTCAATTTTGATCAGTAGTCAAGGGATAAACTTTAATCTATCAGCAGAAATTAATTGTGGAGAATCGGGATTAAGCTTGCGTATGTTTGTGCCAATCGTGGCGCTGGCTGCGGCTAATGCCAATGTAAATGGGCGTGGAAGTTTGTTAAAAAGGCCACAGCATTTTTTTGAAGAAGTGCTGCCCTTGCTTGATGTAGAAGTAAAAACCAACAACGGTTTTCTTCCAATTAGTATAAAAGGGCCACTCCAACCAAAGACTATTACCATCGATGGATCGCTTAGCTCTCAATTCCTGACTGGCCTATTAATGGCATATGCGGGTTTGGGAGCTTCAGGTGTTTCCATTCATGTAAATGGATTAGTAAGCAAACCTTATATTGATTTAACGCTTTCAGTAATGGAAAAGCTTGGCTTGCCGGTGCCGGTTAACCATGGCTATAATACATTCACTTTCATCCATAACAAAGTCAATCAGCATTCGGCATCCAGAACATACAAGGTGGAAGGAGACTGGAGTGGTGCTTCTTTTTTACTAGTTGCGGCAGCATTAGCAGGAGAAGTGACCATAGAGGGAATTAATGCAAACTCCTCACAAGCCGACCGACAAATACTAAAGGTGGCCCAATTGGCCCAACTGGATATTGCAATTAAAGAAGGGTTGGTCAAGGTTAACCAATCCACTATTGTTCCCTTTCATTTTGACGCATCCGATTGTCCAGATTTATTTCCCCCACTCACTGTATTGGCTGTGTTTGCTAAGGGAGTAAGCCGAATAAAAGGAGTGAGTCGATTAACGCATAAGGAAAGTAATCGGGGATCTACTCTGGTAGAGGAATTTTCTAAATTGGGCGCTATACTTGAAATTGAAGAGGACTATTTGGTGATCAAAGGACATGATCAATTACATGGCGGAGTCGTATCCTCCCATCATGATCATCGTATTGCCATGGCGCTTGCTGTTGCAGGGTTGCGAACACTTCAACCTGTGGTCATTGAAAACGCAGAAGCGGTTGGCAAATCCTATCCCAGCTTTTTCTCCCACCTGCAAAGTCTTGGTGCCTCCGTATCTTTATCCTAACAAAAAACTGAAACATTGAATTCATTTGGAAGAATTTTTCGTGTTCAAATTTTTGGCGAATCACACGGCGAAGTGGTAGGCGTATTGATCGATGGATGTCCGGCGGGTATTCCCATCAGTTCCGAAACATTTCAAGAGGATCTGGCCAGACGAAAAGGAGGGATGCAAAAGGGAACAACACCCAGGTCTGAAGAGGATATTCCCTTGCTAAAATCAGGCATATTTAACGCTACAACAACAGGAGCCCCTCTAATTATTTTGTTTGAAAATAAGAACACCAGAAGTAGTGACTATGAGAAAATGATAGAGATTCCCCGTCCTGGACATGCTGACTTTGTGGCGCATCAAAAATTTGGAGGACATGAGGATTACAGAGGCGGAGGGCATTTCAGTGGAAGGTTAACCACTTCATTAGTTGCGGCCGGTGTGGTTGCAAAGAAGCTTCTTGGATCGATTGAAGTAACGGCTACTCTCAAGGAAGTGGCAGGAGAGCCAGATAGTGCAACAGGAATTGAAAAAGCAATTTCCAAACAAGATAGTGTGGGTGGAATTGTCGAATGTGTGGTAAAAGGATTGCCCATTGGTTTGGGCGAACCTTTCTTTGATTCAGTTGAATCGTTGATTGCACATGCAATTTTTTCAATCCCTGCCGTTAGAGGAATTGAATTTGGGTCAGGCTTTGCTGCCGCACGTATGTTTGGAAGCGAACACAATGATAGCCTGGTGTCAATGGATGGAACAACGGCAACTAATCATGCGGGAGGAGTGGTAGGCGGGCTTACCAATGGGAACGAATTGCTATTTCGTGTGGCCATTAAACCCACTTCGTCAACCCCTCAGGAACAAAAAAGCTTAAATACAGCCACCGGCAAACAAGAGGCTTTTACTGTAAAGGGTCGCCACGACCTCTGCATTGCATTACGGGTTCCTGTTGTTGTGGAAGCTGTTACCGCAATGGTATTAGCGGATTTGCTCCTACTTGAGCAAAAGATTTTGCGCGTTAATCCTAGCCGTTAATAAGGCCAGACAAAAGATCAGAGCCGGTTAAGGAAGGGCAAGCAGGCTAAGCTTGGTCATGGTAAACCTAGCGTTTAAAAAATTTGGGCTCATTTTCAATATTTTTTTAATTTTAGTATTCGATAGATACCCATTAAATTTGCTGGGTGTCAACCAAACTACCAGTTATGAAAAAAAGTTTAGTTTTTTTACTAGTGGGCCTATTAGCTTTTGGGTTTTCAAACTCAAAAGTGAGCGGACAGAGTACTCAATCTATAGGGTTTAGCTATTTTCTCAATGATTTTACTACTGCTGAAAGAATTCGCACTACCTCTTTGAATACGGTTGTTAATAACAAATCTTTTGCCGAAATGGGCGAAATGAACGCCGGGGTTGCTGTAAATTATTTCAAATCGATGGGGCCCAAACTAAATATGGGCGCTTACCTTGGATTTTCAGGAGTTCGCTATCCCATGCCAGGCAGAAACATTACCAACCGCGGATTACTGATTGAGTTTTCTGCTACCCTGAACAAGATGATGACAACAGAAGACTATTATGTGCAGCCTTATTTAACCCTGGGTGTGGGTGGCCATAAGTTTGGATCTCACTACGGGGCTTTCATCCCTGCAGGCCTGGGCCTTAAACTAAACATATTTAGTGAGGCAAATCTCTTTATGTCATGCAATTATCGTGTGCCTGTAACCAACGAGACGGCTAACTACCATTTTCAGCACATGATTGGTTTGGCAGCGCCACTCGGAAAGAAAAAGTAAATTAGTTTTCAATAAACGGCATTGAATGGCCCCGTAACATTACGGGGCTTTTTTTATGCTTTTTCCCTTACCTTTGCGGCCTTAAATTCAACCTATTTGCCATGGCAGATTTAAAGTTTCAACGAAATTTCGGTATTGCCGCTCACATCGATGCAGGTAAAACAACTACTACAGAACGTATCCTTCGCTACACAGGTATGATTCACCGGATCGGGGAAGTGCACGAAGGTGCGGCTACTACTGACTGGATGGAGCAGGAAAAAGAACGTGGAATTACCATCACCTCTGCGGCAGTTAGCTGTAAATGGAATTTCCCTACTGATAAAGGACAAAATACTGCTGATACAAAGCCTTATTATTTTAATATCATTGATACCCCAGGTCACGTGGACTTCACTGTTGAGGTGGAGCGTTCCATGCGTGTATTGGATGGTTTGATTGCCTTGTTTTCTGCGGTAGATGGAGTAGAGCCTCAGTCAGAAACAGTGTGGCGTCAGGCCAACCGTTACGGTGTTCCTCGTATAGGATTCGTGAACAAAATGGATCGTGCCGGGGCTGATTTTTTAAATGTGGTAAAGCAGGTTCGTGAAATGTTGGGCTCTAAAGCAGTTCCGCTTCAGCTTCCCATTGGGGCAGAAGACAATTTCAAAGGCGTGGTTGATTTGATCAAGATGAAAGGAATCATTTGGCACGCAGAAACCGAAGGAATGACCTTTGACGAGATAGAAGTGCCTGCTGATATGGTAGAAGAAGCAATGGAATGGAGAGCTAATCTGGTTGAAGCAGTTGCGGAATACGATGATACATTAATGGAAAAATTCTTCGAGGATCCTAATAGTATCTCTGAAGCTGAAATTCATGAAGCAATTCGTAAAGCTACTATTGATCTATCTATCGTTCCAATGATGTGCGGTTCGTCATTTAAAAACAAAGGAGTGCAGACAGCGTTAGATGCAGTTTGCCGTTATCTACCTTCTCCTATTGATATTCCTGACACTAAGGGAACACATCCTGATACTGGAGAAGAGTTACTTCGCAAAGCCGACCCTAAAGAGCCCTTTGCCGCATTGGCTTTCAAGATTATGACAGATCCTTTTGTAGGTCGTCTTGCATTTTTCCGTGTCTATTCTGGCCGTTTGGATGCAGGTTCATATGTACTTAATGTTAGAAGTGGAAAAAAAGAGCGTATCAGCCGAATCATGAAGATGTTTGCCAACAAACAAAATCCAATTGATTTTATTGAAGCGGGTGATATTGGAGCAGCTGTTGGTTTTAAGGAAATTAAAACCGGAGACACGCTCTGTGACGAAAATCATCCAATCACCTTGGAAAACATGTTCATCCCTGAACCCGTAATTGCAATAGCTGTGGAACCAAAAACACAGGCAGACGTGGACAAAATGGGTATGGCCATAGCAAAGTTGGTTGAAGAAGATCCAACACTTCGCGTGAACACCGATGAAGAAACCGGGCAGACCATTCTTCGCGGAATGGGAGAATTGCATCTGGAGATCATCATTGATCGTATGCGTCGTGAATTTAAAGTAGAAGTAAACCAGGGTGCTCCACAGGTGGCTTACAAAGAAGCTTTCACTACAACAATTGAACATCGCGAAACCTTGAAAAAGCAAACGGGTGGTCGCGGTAAGTTTGCGGATATCGTGTTTAATATTGGTCCTGTTGATGCAGAATGGCAAGCAGAAAACCCCGACAAGCATTACCAATTTGTAAATGATCTTTTTGGAGGCTCTATTCCTCGTGAATTTGTACCTGCTATTCAAAAAGGGTTTGAACAGTCAATGTCAACAGGGGTACTAGCCAGTTATCCTGTTGCCAACTTAAAAATTCGCGTATTTGACGGAAGTTTCCACGCTGTGGATTCGGACTCCATGTCCTTTGAGTTGTGTGCCAAACAAGGCTTCCGTGAGGCGGCTAGAAAAGCTAAACCTGTTCTGCTTGAACCTATCATGAAGGTGGAGGTAGTAACTCCGGATCAGTACATGGGAGATGTAACTGGAGACTTGAACCGCCGTCGCGGTATGATGGAAGGAATGGATAGCCGTGCAGGTGCACAGGTAATCAAAGCAAAAGTGCCATTGAGTGAAATGTTTGGATACGTTACACAGCTTCGCTCACTTTCTTCAGGACGAGCTTCCTCAACCATGGAGTTTTCGCATTATGCACCGGCGCCTAATAATATTGCCGAAGAGGTAATTGCCAAGGTAAAAGGAAAGGCTACTGCATAATCCTAACAGAACAACTATTAGTAGGACCGCCTTGAAAGAGGCGGTCTTTTTTTTGTTATGCGGGGCCCAGGTAAAAATTCCCTCAGGGATCAGAAATCAACCAGTTCGTTTACAGCGTTTTGTAAAGTTTCCCCCTTTTTTGACAAAAGAGGCAATTCAGGATAAAAAATAGCTGATAACTATTTGGTTGGTACTGACTTCTCGCTTACCTTTGCATCCCCTAAAGAAAAAGGGGAACGTACACATGTCGCAGCGCATCCGAATCAAATTGCAATCCTACGATCATAATCTGGTGGACAAATCTGCCGATAAGATCGTTAAAACTGTTCGTAGTACCGGCGCGGTTGTAACAGGGCCTATACCTCTGCCAACTCGCACTAAAATTTTTACGGTATTACGTTCTCCTCACGTCAACAAGAAAAGTCGTGAGCAGTTTCAATTGGCAACCCACAAACGTCTATTGGATATTTATACCTCCACTAGCCGTACGGTAGATGCGCTTAGCAAATTGGATTTGCCAAGTGGCGTAGAGGTAGAGATCAAAGCGTAGTTGTTTTGAAGTGGCGTAAGGGAATTCGCAACTCCCACTAGTTCTTATCATTTATTTTTTAAACAATTGCTATCTCTCAACCGGAATTTAATTCCGATAAAAGAGCGCTGGCTTTTTAACATAAAACAAGCCATTCAGGGTTTGTTTACTATCGGTACTTCCCCATAAAGGAAAAGGTCGATGGCAAACGGGGATTGAAGTCCAAACGATCGTGTTTGGAATGTCCCAATAACCTTGCAGGCAAAAAACTAAAGAACATGAAAGGTATTATTGGGAAAAAACTGGGTATGACCAGTGTATTTGATCCCTCCGGAAAGCAGACCCCCTGCACGATCATAGAGGCCGGTCCCTGCGTAGTTACCCAAGTAAAGTCCAAAGAGACTGACGGGTACAGTGCTCTCCAATTATCTTTTGGAGACAAAAAAGAAAAGCGTGCTACAAAAGCCGAAATCAATCACTTTTCCAAATCTCAAACCACACCTAAGCGTTTCTCTAAAGAGTTTCGCAATTTTTCTATTGAGAAAAATTTAGGTGAAACTGTTACAGTAGACATTTTTTCTGAAGGTGAAACTGTTGAAGTAGTAGGCACCACTAAGGGTAAAGGATTCCAAGGTGTTGTAAAGCGCCATGGTTTTAGCGGTGTGGGTCAACAATCACACGGTCAGCATGACCGTCAGCGTGCACCAGGATCATTAGGTAACTCTTCAGATGCCAGCCGTGTAATGAAAGGTATGCGAATGGCCGGACGTATGGGTAACGATCGCGTTAAAATGAAAGGTTTGAAAGTGGTAAAAGTTTTTGCAGAGAAAAACTACTTACTGGTAAGCGGTTCTGTTCCGGGTCACAATGGCTCCATCGTACTAATTCAAAAATAATCGCGTACAACACAATCATAAACTGAACGCAACATGAAACTCGACGTCTTAAATACAAAAGGTACTGCAACAGGTCGCTCCGTGGAATTACCGGAGGAGATCTTTGGTGCTGAACCTAACAATCACGTAATCTACCTGGCTGTGAAGCAGTATTTGGCTGCACAACGCCAGGGCACGCACAAGGTTAAAACACGTGCTGAAGTAAAAGGGGCCAGCCGCAAATTGCATAAGCAAAAAGGAACAGGGGGAAGCCGTAAAGGAAATATCCGTAACCCTTTATACAAAGGTGGAGGTACCATTTTTGGGCCTAAACCACACAGCTATGATATCAAAGTAAATCGTAAGGTGAAAGATTTAGCTAAGATTTCTGCCCTTAGTTACAAAGCAAAAGATAATGCCATTGTTGTAGTGGAGGATATTAACATGGAAACTCCAAAAACCAAGCAACTCATGGAGATCTTAAGCAACTTAAAAGTAGCTGATAAAAAAACACTTTTTGTTACTCCTGATTATAATGATAATGTAGGATTGTCTATCCGCAATGTTCCTTCTGTAATGGGAGTACTGCTTAGCGATATCAATACCTATGATATTGTGAATTCAGAAGTGTTAGTGATGACTGAGAGTGCCGCAAAAATATTTGCCGACGACGAAAAAACCGAAGCTTAATTAACAGCATAAAACAAGCGTAATGAAACTTTCTGAAGTACTGATCAAGCCCATCCTTACCGAAAAGGCCAATGGCCAACAGGAGAAGCTGCGTCGCTATGCTTTCAAAGTGGCTCGTAAAGCCAACAAATTGGAAATTAAAAAGGCCATTGAAAACTTTTATGGTGTTACAGTGATGGATGTAAATACCGCTGTAGTCCCAGCAAAAACTAAAGCACGTTCTACTAAGAGTGGCTTTATTGTGGGTCGCAAGCCTGCTTACAAAAAAGCAATGGTAACTGTTGCCGAAGGTGAAACAATAGATCTGTATACTACTATTTAATAGTAAAGTGAATGGCTTCAACAGCCGCAAATGTTGAGTAAAAAGAAAAAGATATGGCATTAAGAAAATTTAAACCTATTACAGCCGGAACGCGTTGGAGAATTGGCAACGCCTATGCTGAGGTAACTACAAACGTCCCTGAAAAGAGCTTGTTGGAAGCAAAGCCTCGTACAGGGGGTCGTAACACATCTGGCCACTTAACTATGCGTTATCGTGGTGGTGGACACAAGAAGAAATATCGTGTGGTTGATTTTAAGCGTAACAAAACCGGAGTAGCAACGGTAGAATCCATTCAATATGATCCTAACCGTACAGCTTTTCTTGCACTGTTAGTTTTTGCTGATGGTGAAAAGCGTTATATCATCGCTCCTCAAGGATTGGAGGTTGGAGCAAAATTGGAAAGCGGTCCTAACGTAGCTCCTGAAGTAGGAAATGCATTACCAATGCGCAATATGCCATTGGGTACAAATATTCACAATATTGAAATGCAGCCTGGACAAGGAGGCAAACTAGCCCGTAGCGCCGGTTCTTCTGCTCAATTGGCAAACAAAGAGGACAAATATGCGGTTTTAAAAATGCCAAGTGGTGAATTGCGCAAAGTGCTTATTGACTGTTACGCAACAGTTGGTGTGGTGAGCAATAGTGATCACAGCTTACAAAGTATGGGTAAGGCAGGTCGCAATCGTTGGAAAGGAATTCGCCCCCGCAATCGTGGTGTTGCCATGAACCCAGTAGATCACCCAATGGGTGGAGGTGAGGGTAAGGCATCCGGAGGTCAGCCTCGTTCTAGAAACGGACAATACTCTCGCGGTTTGAAAACACGTACTGTTGGTAAATCAAGCGATAAGTTGATCATCCAGCGCAAGAACGGAAGCAAAATCGGAAACAAATAATCTAATTACACAATAAGTATAATATGGCTCGTTCGATTAAAAAAGGCCCTTACATCGCCACTCACCTTGAAAAAAAGGTGTTTGCTATGAACGAAGGAAAATCCAAGAAAGGAGTAATCAAAACTTGGAGTCGTCGTTCTACCATTTCTCCTGATTTTGTGGGGCACACATTTGCCGTACATAACGGAAATAAGTTCATCCCTGTGTATGTAACAGAATTTATGGTTGGACACAAGCTTGGTGAATTTGCACCAACCCGCCAATTCAAAGGACACTCTAAAAAAGAAGGTTAATCCAAGAAATAGTCAACCATGGAAGCAGTAGCTAAATTGAGAAATTATCCTACATCCCCTCGCAAAATGCGTTTGCTTGCCGATATGATTCGTGGTCAGCAGGTGGAGCAGGTGTTAGCACAACTTGAATTCAGTCCTAAGCATCCCGCAGTTCCTCTGCGCAAGCTGGTATTGAGTGCTATCAGCAATTGGAAACAAAAGAATGAGGGTGGCGACGAAAGTCAACTCATTGTCAAAACTATTTTTGTAGATGGTGCTCGCACTATTAAGCGCATGCGTCCGGCTCCTCAGGGTCGTGGCTATCGAGTGCGCAAGCGTAGCAACCACGTTACGGTCATAGTAGACACAAAAGAAAAAAAATAATATTAAACGAATAACCTACACCAAACATGGGTCAGAAAGCAAATCCGATAGGTAACCGATTAGGCATCATCCGCGGATGGGAGTCCAACTGGTACGGCAATAGAAAAGATTTTGCCGGTAAACTGATTGAAGACCACAAGATCAGAACCTATTTAAACGCTCGAATCAACAAAGGAGGAATCTCTAAAATTGTAATTGAGCGAACATTGGGCAAGTTGATTGTTACAATCCATACTTCTAAACCTGGTATCATCATTGGTAAAGGTGGTGGAGAAGTGGATCGTATCAAAGAGGAATTAAAAAAGCTTACGAACAAGGAAGATGTTCAGATAAATATTCTGGAGATCCGTCGTCCTGAGTTAGATGCGATGATCGTGGGTGATACCATTGCTCGTCAAATTGAAAATCGTATCAACTTCAAGCGTGCAACTAAAATGGCTATTGCCTCTGCGCTTCGTATGGGTGCTGAGGGAATCAAAGTAAAATTGAGTGGCCGTTTGGCTGGTGCTGAGATTGCTCGTAGCGAAGAGTTCAAGCAAGGCCGAGTACCGTTACATACTTTCCGTATGGATATCGATTATGCAAATGTTTTTGCACAAACTGTTTATGGAAAGATTGGTATCAAGGTTTGGATTTGTAAAGGCGAGGTGTTAGCTAAGCGCGATCTTAATCCAAATTTTGTTGGAGGAAAGAGTGAGTTGAGTGATCGTCGTGGTGGTCGTGACGAAGGACGTGGCGGAGAGCGTCGTGATGATCGCAGAGGTGGTGGAGATCGTCGTGGCGGCGGACGTGAGCGTCGTGGTTAATTCAAAAATTCATTCATTTAAGAAACTTGAAATAGTTAGTCATGTTACAACCAAAAAGAACCAAGCACCGGAAAATGCAAAAGGGTAGAATGAAGGGCGATGCCAAAAGAGGCGCCACCATTTCTTTCGGCTCCTACGCGTTAAAGGCATTGGACCAGCATTGGATCACGGATCGTCAGATTGAGGCTGCTCGTCAGGCGTTAACACGTGAAATGAAAAGGGAAGGAAATGTGTGGATTCGCATTTTCCCTGATAAGCCAATTACTCGTAAGCCGGCCGAGGTGAGAATGGGTAAGGGTAAAGGAAACCTGGAGTTCTGGGCTGCCGTAGTAAAACCTGGACGCATTCTTTTTGAAGTAGATGGTGTAAGCGAGTCTGTAGCCCGCGCTTCTCTTGCACTTGCTGCTGGAAAACTTCCTATCAAAACTAAATTCATTGTGCGCCGTGACCTTGTCACTGCCTAACCTTAAAATAATAGCACGATGTCCAAGAAAACTGAATTTTTAAAAACCCTGCAGGGAATGAATGAGCAAGACCTGCGTGTACGTTTGGCTGATGATCAACAGCGATTGAAGAAAATGGAATTTGCACATGCTATTTCTCCATTGGAGAACCCCATGTCTATCCGCGGTCTGCGTCGCGACATCGCCCGTTTGAAAACTGCTCTAGAATCAAAGCAACAGCAAGCCTGATAAATACCCTAACATGGAAGCAAGAAATTTAAGAAAAACTAGGACCGGTGTGGTAACCAGCAACAAGATGGAAAAAACCATCACAGTAGCTGTGGAGCGTAAAGTAAAGCACCCGATTTACGGAAAGTTCGTAAAGAAAACCACAAAGTTCCACGCGCATGACGATAAGAACGAATGCAGCGTTGGTGATTTAGTTAAGATCATGGAAACTCGCCCGCTTAGCAAAACAAAGCGTTGGAGATTAGTGGAAGTGGTTGAAAAAGTGAAGTAAATTCTGATTAGAATTAATTGTAAAATAACTTTTGTATGATACAACAAGAAAGCCGATTGAATGTGGCCGATAACAGTGGTGCCAAAGAGGTACTCTGTATTCGTGTGCTCGGTAATAGTGGTCAGCGCTATGCGAGAATCGGCGACAAGATCGTAGTAACGGTTAAGGATGCAATCCCTGCCGGTGGAATTAAAAAAGGAACGGTTGCCAAAGCGGTTATTGTTCGTACTACAAACAAACTACGCCGCAAAGACGGTTCTTATATCCGTTTTGACGATAACGCTGTAGTTATTCTTAACCAATCTGACGAACCACGTGGTACCCGCATTTTCGGACCAGTTGCCCGTGAACTTCGTGATAAGGGTTATATGAAAATTATCTCATTAGCTCCAGAAGTTCTTTAATAACGGAGTAAATAATAAGTAAACTATGAAATCAAGATTCAAAGCCAAGTACAACATCCGCAAGGGGGATACCGTAGTGGTGATCGCCGGGGATGATAAAGATCTTGCTAAACCACGTACAGTTCGTGAAGTGCTGGTTGAAGAGTGTAAAGTGATTGTGGGGGGGGTGAATATCATCACAAAGCATACCAAGCCTACTGCACAAAACACCAAGGGTGGTATTATAAAGAAAGAAGCTCCTATACATATCAGCAATGTAATGTTATGGGATGCAAAAGCCAAGTCTGCTGCACGTGTTAAGCGTGAGCGTTCAAATGGTAAAACAGTTAGAATTTCCAAAAAATCAGGAGAAACGTTATGAGTACAAAGGCGTACAAACCAAGATTAGCTACCAAGTATAAGAGCGAGGTAGTGCCAAACCTGGTCAAAAAGTTTAATTACGAAACGGTTATGCA
>Ga0194120_10002553_pt1 | contig 31095 bp, 28 predicted proteins | sample TA2MahCa65mmetaG_FD_148642 | JGI IMG/M metagenome (GOLD analysis project Ga0194120, IMG submission 148642) | Freshwater microbial communities from Lake Tanganyika, Tanzania - TA2015019 Mahale Deep Cast 65m | ecosystem: Environmental > Aquatic > Freshwater > Lake | place: Tanzania: Lake... | reverse complement strand
TCACTTAGGTAATGGACATTGAAACGTAAAAAATCAATCAACTCGCAGGCCGCATCTATTTCAGCTTGATATGCATTTTTGCTTTGCCCAAGCATAGTAGCGGCATTAATATAGGGGCGGTATTTGGTAGCCAGAAGATCTGCAGCTTTCAGAAAAATGTTAGCACGGTTTTCCCAAGGAAGATTAGCCCAGGACTCCCTTGCTGCTAAAGCTGCATCAATTGCTTGTTGAACATGTTTAGCCTCTCCTTTATGAAAATATCCCAACAAATGTTTCTTCTCGTGCGGGGGATGTATTGAAACTTTACGACCCGTGCGAATTTCTTTTGACCCGATATATTGTGGGATATCTATTACCTGCGATTTTAATTCCTTTAATGCAGCCTTCAATCGCATCTTTTCTGGAGACCCTGGTGCATAATTTAGAACAGGTTCATTAACTGGTAATGGAAAAGAAAAGGTTCCCAAGGACATAACTGGAGTTTATTGTTATAAATAAAGGTACAAAACTTAGTGTTGCTTATTTTCTTTTTCGCTCATCAAAAACGCCTTGATAAACCCATCTAACTCTCCATCCATCACAGGCTGCACATTTCCAACCTCAAAATCAGTTCGATGATCTTTAATCATTTTATAAGGATGAAAAACATAGCTACGAATCTGGCTTCCCCACTCTATTTTCTTTTTAGTACTGTTTACTTCATCTCTTATTTCGTTTCGCTTTCGTAACTCCTCTTCATATAGTCGGCTTTTTAGCATGGTCATTGCCTTTTCGCGGTTACCAAGCTGAGATCGCTCAGTTTGACATACCACCACAATGCCCGAGGGAAGGTGCGTTAGCATAACTTTTGTTTCTACCTTATTTACATTTTGACCGCCAGCACCCCCACTGCGTGCTGTTTCCATTTTCACATCCGCATCCCTTATTTCTATATTAATGGTATCGTCTACCAGAGGATATACGAATACAGAAGAAAAAGAAGTGTGTCTACGGGCATTACTGTCAAAGGGTGAAATCCGAACCAATCGATGTACGCCACTTTCTGCTTTTAAAAAACCATACGCAAACGGGCCGTCAAACTGTAAAGTGCAAGTTTTTATCCCGGCCCCATCACCCCAAACCCAATCGAGTTCAGTAACCTTCCATTCTTGTTTTTCACCGTACATCCGATACATTCTGGCAAGCATTTCTGCCCAATCCTGACTCTCCGTTCCTCCGGCACCTGAATTAATTTGTAATACCGCAGGAAGTTCATCCTCAGGTTCGTTCAAGGTTGCTTTAAACTCAGCATCATCCAGTAGCGTTTGCGCCTTATCATAGGCTTCCTGCGTTTCTTTTTCAGTGGCATCTCCTGCCTTCCAAAATTCAAAAAGTACGGTTAAATCCTCTACCGATTGCTCAGCTAATGAATAGACACTAACCCAATATTCATTGAGTTTAATGTTCTTCATTATTTCTGTGGCACGCTTATTATCGTCCCAGAAACCAGGGCTTAATGAAAGTTGTTTGTCTTGTGCAATTTTTTGAAGCCGGTTATCGACGTCAAAGAAACCTCCTTATCCCGATTACGCGGGACCGCATATCCTGTAATTTTTCAGTTGTCATGCTGCAAAAGTAGCTGATTAATATTGAAATTGAATAGTGGTGGCTCCTTGGCCAAATCGAGGATGATACTGATTATCAAAAGAAAATACTTCTTTATACTGGCGCAATAGTTGGTGGATTTCGTTTTTCAACTTTCCCTCACCAATTCCATGTATTACCACTAAGGTTGGATGCTGGTTTCGAATGGTTCTTTCTACCATTTTTTCAAAATGAGAAAGCTGGATTTGCAAAATCTCAAAGTTGGACAACCCTTTCCAATCTGTTAATAGGTTTTCTATGTGCAAATCCACCACATGCGAAAAAGAGGCTATGAAATCCTGTTGATGTTTTTTTGAAGTAGAAATTGAGGAAGCAAGTGGCTTTGTGGAAAATACAGGAATTGAAGAAACGGGTTCTTTTTTGGGGTAATGATCAAAAACTGAGATACTAAAATTGGACACTTTTTTTGTATGGATTTTCTCTAATTGTTCAACTAAGTGACGAGGCTTGATCCTAACAGTAGTGCTCAATTGGTTGGCATAAATTAAGGAACTGTCAAGTGAGCTAATGGTTAAATTGAATGTAGGATTATCGCTTAAATCTTCGAGTAAAATATCATGCAAATAAAATTCATTGGATAATGAATTGTTGCCAGTTAAGCTTAACAGCAATTGCCCTTTTTTCTTAATCGAATAAGAATACGAATAAGCGAATGGGACGCCGATTTTCAAATACACGCTAAAACGCTCTGCTAAAAATGCGGACTCCGTATTTTGCAACACAGGGAAAAAAGTCAACGAAGCGCCATGATCTATCGGATAGTTCATAAGTGAAAATAAAAACTACAGGCCTGTAAGCCGGATTCTGTCGTGGGCCTTCATTTATCTGCCAAATGAGTTACCTCATCGGTCAAGCTGCCTACCCTGTAACCAAGCTTTTCAGCATTCAGGCGTGCAGCCCTCAATGGTTACTATACGTGGCATTTCAGCGTGCAAGGTTTACCCGCTCTTGATGTTACCATCAAGAGCCGTGGGCTCTTACCCCACGTTTTCATCCTCACCTTTATTGCTAAAGGCAGTTATTTTCTGTGGCACTTGCTGTCGTCAGTAAACTGACGCCCGGCTTTTCACCGGTGCACTGCACTTTGCTGTCCGGACTTTCCTACTCCAAAAGGAGTCGAAGACCTGGCCTGTAGCTCAGCAAAGATACAACCAAATTAGTTTGGCTTTTTGGAAGGAATGGTATCAATCCTTAACCCCTGCTGCATGTCGCGCTGTAAGGTATCAATAGCATTGATCAATTGTTTCACTTGCTGATGAGGCATTAAACTATTATCCAGCGCATATTTAATAGTTTCTAAATTTTGCCAGTGAAATTGCGCCTGTGTTTCCTTCATGCTAAAACTATAAATACGTTCAGCTCTAAAACTGACGAAACACAGGATTAATAGACAGAAAATAAGGTATCTCATGTTATTTTTTTAATAAAAATCATACCACCCCCTTCCATTGTATCCTTGATGTTTTTGAGTGTCTGTGTTTAGGATAATTAGCCCAGGTTGTGGCTCTAATAAGGCATCTCTTTCTTCAGTAGTCATTGGTGTAGCAATACATTGTACCGTTCTCCATTCTAGTTGATTTGGCACTAAAGAACCGGCTCCAAGCACTTGGTTGAACTGAGGTGCTAAGGAAGGCAGATATAGCACAATATCATTTTCTTGCGTCTGCGCTTTTATACTTGTAAAATTATTTCCTGACAAACTTGGCTCCAACCATCGTAATTCAGCAGCATTGTTATCAATATTAGCTAGCTCCAGGTGTCCTGACAATCGACTTGTAGATTTTGATCTGGAAAAAATGGCAAAGCGGTTATTCCCCACATCAATACTTTCATCAATGTACAAGCCATAGGAGTTGTCAATGATACCCGTATTTCGCCAAAAATGTGTGCCATTAGTGGCGGTTACCATTCCCTTTCCAATAGCTATACCATAGACCGATCCAACCCTGGAAGCTGCATTGGTATTATAAACACTAACCGTTAAACCAAAAAGTGTGTCTACCCTTCCACCACCGTTATTCCAGACTTCTACAGAATGCGCATGTAGTTTATTGATAGTTCCCGTTGAAATATTTTCAACCCCACTTACCGAACCAAATGCATTTGAAATAATACCAGTCCCCTTATTGGACGAAATATGATAAGATCCCCAAGCAACACTCAAAATACCGCTTCCATTGTGTGTGGTCCAGCCCTGAATCGAACGCATTTGACCCAGGGACTGTGAATTTGACGCGTCGGATGATGTATAAAATGCTCCGCCCATTATTCTATTGTCAAATTTTCCGGTTCCAGTTACTTGACCAATTACCGCAATGGTTTTTGGAGCAGTGGCAATTGCAGTAGCCATGTTTCGCTGAATGGCAAGCCCTGGATAAAAACTAGTTCCATCGGCTGTCATTGCGCCTGGACTAATTTGATCTCCAATGGCCACTGTTCCATTAATATCAGCATTCCCTGTAACATCAAGCGCATGCTGAGGATTGTTAGTTCCAAGGCCAAGCAAGCCCGTTTTTGTTATTCGAATTCTTTCCTGACTATTTGTGACTACCACAAAATCCTGGTTGGATAATGTGCCTAGTCGGCTACCAACATTTCCATCAAATGCATCGAGGGTTTGATTTCCACCTAATGTCCAGCCATTTTGAGGAGTGAGAACAGAATTCCAACCTAACTGGCTATTGTTATTATCTCTGCTATTTAACGTTAATGCCTGGCCTAATGAACCCGTTTCTGCAGGAAGGGAAATAGTATAGGATGAGGTTCCAGCTTGTTTAGCTGCCAAACTAATATATTGCTGACCTGCGCTTGATTGAATTCTAACTTCTCGCTGGAGTGAGGGTCTAGTTTGTGCAATACCCATTTGGTAAAACAGCAGAAAAAAAAGAGTGATGGAAAACTGAATTGGAAGCATGATGTTACTATTCAAGAATTGACCAATTAATAGAGCCGTTGAATGGTGAGGAGAAGTAGACCATAAACTTTCCTGTTGTAGTATTTCTGGAAATATAATAGGATGGAATGGGCATGTCATTAGCTGCTCCTTCTAATGTGAGCGATATAGCATCGTTGGTGTCTATGCCAACTGTATTACCCTGCCCGTTGGTGGGGGTAATTTCAACAGACTCCGTGGCCGTTGTAAAAGTGGAAAACCCTTTGGCCTTTGTTCTGTGGTAACCATTGTATGTCAAAACTGCATCTAAGCTAACTTGACGTAAAATGCCATTATTATTTGCGATCAAGAGTCTATCAAACCCAGACTGAATACTTGTTGACACTGCACCGCCCAGCGCATTCAATGTTACTTCTCCGGTAACACCCAGGCTTCCGCTTAAAGTGGTAGCTCCTGCAACATCTACTGTACTTCCAAAATTTGCTGCACCACTTGCTCGAAAAGTTCCGCCCACATCTAAAGTAGTAGATGCAGTTAATGCAGTACCGATTCCAATTTTTCCATCTGCATTTACTCGTAAACGTTCAGCATTGCCAGTTAGCAACTTTATGGGTTGAGCCGTAGTATGTGTTGTGGCAATTACCAGTGGCTGAGCGCTGGTAGTTCCTAAAAACTGTTGGCCGGTAGCAGTTCCCGCTGCAGAAATAGCATTACCCTCCAAAGCCCAGGCCATACCCGTTACTGCTCCGGTAATAGACTGCCATTCCGTGCTTGCTGTTGTTCCCGTAACACTTGATACTTTTAATAAACTGTTAGCAGTTGGCAAGGCAGAAGGAAGAGTAACAGCATATGTAGTGGTTCCCTCTGTGGCTTTCAATCCCACATAGCCCGTGCCTGTTTGTGATGGGTTTACTAAACGAATTTCTTTTTGGATAGCAGGTCTTATTTGAGCTTGCGTGACCAATAGTTGGAAAAGAAAAATAAAGGAGCTAACTAATAAATAATTGATAGTTTTCATAGGATTTTATTTAATGAATGAATGTTTTAATCAATAATTAACCAAGTAACAAAACCAGTATAGGGAGCGGTGAAATAAATGATAAGTTGATTGCGAGCTAAATCCCGATGTATAAAAAAACTGGGTGATGAAATGGGCATTTTGTCTGCCTCTAACGTAACTGCTATTCCATCATCCAACTCCAATGGAAAGTCTAATCGTATGGCCAGCGAGTCCTCTGCTTTTAAATTCCCTATTCTTCCTTTAGATTTAACAGAATAGGGATCCGCAGTTTGCAATGCATAAATAGCATAAGGAACAATCCCAATTGGAACAGCCCCCAATTCAATCCAATTATCTTGATAATTCCAATTGGCTTGTGGCGGTTGTGGGGGAATTGCAATTTTTATTTGAACCCGGTAGTTTAGTTTTTCCCATGGTATAGCATACAGCGAATTAAATAAGCCTCCAGCAAATTGTCCTTTACCCAACGTAAATAGAAATACGCCTTGCTGATCAGTATTCAATTGTTGTTCCTCGGCATAAATCAGTTGTGCATCACTGCTAAAGTAAATGGCGGTGTGGACCTGTATAGTTTGTTGTTTTACGGCTTGGTTGAAACGATCCCGTGCTTGCATTTGAAAAGGAATTCCTGGTAACACTGTTTGCGCAAGAGCAGCAGTAACAAAAACATTACTCCATCCTAACAAAAACAATATGCGGATTCTGCAGAATAACATCATTCATTGATTTTAATTATTTGCCCTACCCCTTTTATGCTCTTTCCCTGAATCAACAAATAATACACACCTGCTGGAACAAAGTGCAGATTAACGTTAAGGCCTCTCCGCAGATTAATTAACTGAACTGATTGTTTATGGACCCGTTGGCCCTTTAGGTTATATATTAAAAGTTCAGCTTGATGAGATAATCCTATATTGTTTTTGGCTTTAATGTAAAAGGAGCCTGTGGTTGGATTTGGATAAACTATCAAATTCAGCATACCCAAAGAATCCGTAGTGATGCAGGGATATATGTAAATGCCCGGAAGCAAAGTAGTTAGCCAAATGGATAGTCCAGAACCAAACTGTAAACATGAACTGGAATAGGTAATGGTAATAGGCTGAGAGGATACTCGGCTATTAAAGCTGGACTCTCCAAAAGAAGAGAGAATAATACAAGCATTGTTTTGTGCCGCCACGGTAGAGTTCACCGATAAATACCCTGCCAAGAACAAAACAAAACTTCCTGCTATTACTATTGATTTTGTAGTCAATCTTTTAAATTGAATTGACTACAAAAATGGTTGACTAACTAAGTCAACTCAAGGGTTAAAAACAAAATAGGAGGTGTTAATTAGCGTTGAGTTTGCTGTTTTTTTGGCCATACAAGAAATAGATCACAAGTCCAATGACCATCCAAATAAAAAACCACTTCCAACTTGTAATAGGGATTTCAACTAATAAATAAAGACAGGATAGAACTCCCATCACTGGGATAAAGGCTAAATTCTTGACTGCTGTAAGTATGGCAATCCAAAGACTAATCAAAAAATAAATAATTAATAACCAGCCGCCCGGAGATCCTGACAAAGTTGAGTCAAAGGCTAATTCAAGTCGGTCTTTATTAAGGAACAGAAAAACAAGGTAAAAAGCAGGAATCCAATAACGACCACTCCAATCGGGCAAGGTAAATTGTCCTGGTTTTTTTTGTATTCGGGGAAGTAAAAGTACCCCTCCTGATACAAGCACAAATGCAAACAATGTACCAATGCTGGTAAGATCGGTCACTAAACCGGATTGCAAGAAAAGTGCTCCCACACCTACAATTAACCCAGTTATCAGTGTTGCGAATCCTGGAGTTTGATATTTGTTTAATGATTGAAATTTACTAGGCAGCAATCCATCTCTACTCATACTCATCCAAATTCTGGGCTGTCCTATTTGAAAAACAATCAACACTGAAGTTGTAGCCACCACTGCGCTTATGGATATGATCTTTTCTATCCATGGTGCTCTTTTTTCAAATACAAAAGCAAGCGGATCGGTAACCCCTCCAAAAAGTGAATAATGCTCCATTCCTGTCAGTACAAGAGCAATAGCTATGTATAATACGGTACAGATCAGCAAAGAATTGATCATTCCCCGCGGCAGATCTCGTTGTGGATTTTTACACTCTTCTGCCATTGTAGAAATAGCATCAAAACCAATATATGCATAGAAAACAGCAGAAACTCCTTTCAACACTCCTGAAATTCCATTTGGCATAAAGGGTATCCAATTATTAGTGTCTACATAGAATGCGCCAGCACCAATCACAAAGAGTATTACCGCTACCTTAAATAGCACCATTAAATTGGTTCCCTGCTTACTTTCTTTAATCCCAACATAAGCTAAATAAGTAACCAGAATTACAATTATGAAAGCTGGCAAATTGAAAAAAAGTGGAGTTTGTCCCAATTTGGGCGCTGTTTCAAAAGCCTCTTTAGCAAAGCGAAATGATTCAAGTTGAGATGGTGAGAACGAATCAGCACTGGAAAGTGCCACAACTGCTTGCTTATAAGCAGCAGCAGCTGTAACAGGGTCCACCAACATCCAAGATGGTAACTCAATATGAAACAAATGCACCAGTAGATTATTAAAATAACCACTCCAGGAGATTGCCACCACAATATTCCCGATAGAATACTCCAGAATAAGCGCCCATCCAATTATCCAGGCTATTATTTCTCCGAACACAACATAGGAGTAGGTATAGGCACTTCCCGCCAATGGAACTCTGCTTGCAAATTCAGCATAGCATAAAGCTGAAAATCCACAGGTTATGGCAGTTACAATAAATAAAATTGATATACCAGGCCCACCCTGGTATGCAGCTGATCCAATAGTGGAGAAAATACCAGCCCCAATAATAGCAGCAATACCCATGAAGGTAAGGTCCCGAACACTCAGCACTTTGCGTAGTCCCTTGCCAGCTACATTACTTTCAGTGTCTGTTTGTAGTTGGGAAAGTAATTTTTTTCTAAATACTCCTGCCATAATAAATTGCTTATAGTGTTAAATCTGACGTTGTATCAAGTAATCAGCCAATGATTGCAAAGATTGTTTCCTAGATGAGACAACAGCTATTTGATCCAGATCAGCCATGGCTTCGTCAAGAAATCGTTGCTTTAATTGTAGAGCCCATGCATCCACTTGGCAATGTTTATAAATAGATATCACTTCTGCCACTTTATCTTTGTCCTGACGCTTTTGCCAATATAGCAATCGTTCACGAGCACTGGAATCTGCAGTATTCAATGCATGGATCAACAGAAATGTTTTTTTATCTGCCAATATATCTCCTCCCACTAATTTTCCAAAAACTGCCGGATCACCGAATGCGTCCAGATAATCATCTTGCACTTGAAAAGCCAATCCTAATTTAAGTCCAAATGAATATAATAATTGCTGATTTCTTTCACTGGCACCTCCAAGAATAGCACCGATCATTAGAGCAGCAGCAAGCAAGACGGATGTTTTCTTTTCAATCATCTGTAAATAGGCTTCTAATGAAACATCGAGTTGATTTTCAAAATCCATGTCTAATTGCTGTCCTTCACAAATCTCAATGGCCGTTTTGTTAAACAAAGTAAGAATGGCGTGAAGAGAAGAAGCGGGCACTTTGTTTAAATACGTGTAGGCATTGATCATCATTACATCACCTGCAAGTAGTGCAGTATTGTTTCCATATTTTTCATGAACTGTTTGTACTCCTCTTCGAAGTGGAGCCTTGTCCATGATATCATCGTGAATAAGCGTGAAATTGTGAAAAAGTTCTATTGCCGTGGCAGCATCCCAAGTGGAAGGGTGAATAGAGGAAAAAAGTTCATTACCCATCAAACAGAGTACAGGACGAATGCGCTTACCTCCAATTTGTAAGAAATGTCGGTTAGGATCATAAAGACTACTTGGAAATGAAGGAAAATGATTACGCTCAAAATGCTGGTTGAATTGGGCGACAAGCTGCGCAAAAGATTGCATGATGGAAAGTTAGCAGATTTTCTGCAGCTATGACCCAGTTTGTTTTGATTTTTCAGCAGGTAGCACCCATTCAAAATCCAACTGACGTTTTGTAAGATTCGCCGCAACTACTTTAATCCATAGTTTATCCCCCATTTTGAATTTTCTTCCACTTCGAAGACCAATTAAACAGTAATCCGTTTCAACTAATCGAAAATCGTCATATTCACTCAATGAATTGAGATGTACCAGCCCCTCGCACTTATGCTCAATAGTTTCTACCCAAAAGCCAAAGTGCGCCACCCCGCTAATGACTCCCACAAATTCTTCACCCAGAAAATTCTGCATGTATTGTACTTGCTTGTATTTATTTGCCGCTCTTTCTGCCTCCATGGCTGATCGCTCGCGTTCACTAGTATGCTTACATTTCTCCTCCATTTTCTTATCTATACTAGTGTTATGAGTCAAAAGCGAAAACAATATGCGGTGTACTAAAATATCCGGATATCTGCGAATAGGAGATGTAAAATGACAATAGTGCTCAAACCCCAGACCATAGTGACCAACATTTTCAGTTGTATACCTTGCCTTGGCCATGGTACGAATGCCTAATTGTTCAAGAACATGTTGTTCCGGCTTACCACTAACCGCTGCAAGCAACTTATTAAATGATGCGGCAACAGCTGCAGGTGAAGATCGATCAAATGCATGGCCAAATTTTTTTGCAAAATTCATGAATGGGATCAACCTGTCCTCATCCGGGTCATCATGTATTCGATAAGGAAAAGGAATAGGCTTGCCATTCATAGGAGATGATGCCATTTTTTCTGCTACAACCCGATTGGCTAAAAGCATAAACTCTTCAATCAGTTGATGAGACTCTTTACTCTCTTTGATCATTATTCCAATCGGGTCACCTGCCTCGTTTAGTTTAAAACGAACCTCTTGAGACGAAAAATTGATGGCCCCATCATGAATACGTTGCGCTCTCATTTGCTGGGCAAATACATGCAATTGCAACAATTCTTTTTTATATAGCCCTTCCTCTTCTTCCAAAATAGCCTGCACCTCCTCATAGGTAAATCGATGACAAGAATGTATCACCGTTTTTCCGATCCATTTCTTCAAAATGGATCCATCAGGATGTATTTCAGTAATTACAGAAAAGGTCAACTTGTCTTCATGAGGGCGAAGCGAGCACAATACATTTGAAATATTTTCAGGAAGCATGGGGTTTACCCGATCAGGCAAATAGACTGATGTACCTCGAGCATAAGCTTCTTGGTCCAAATCCCCTCCTTCCTCGATGTAATGACTTACATCTGCTATGTGTATTCCAACCTCATAATGACCCGAGGGCAGTAGTTGGAAAGACAAGGCATCGTCAAAATCCTTGGCATCCAGGGGATCAATTGTAAAAGTGCAAACACCACGCATATCTCTTCGCAGGGCTGTTTCAGTGCTGGTGATAGCTGCTGGAATACGCAAGGACTCCTCCACTGCTTGATCTGAAAATTGGAGTGGGAATCCCGCTTCTAATAAAATATCCTTCATGGCCACATCATGTAGCGCTTCAGGAGATAAAACAGTTACAACGGCAGCTTGTGGTCTCTTATCTTGATCGGCTGACCAATTGGTGACCCGGGCCAACACACGGTCCCCATCTTTAGCCCCGTTTAATTCGGTATGATGAATAAAAAAATCTGGCATTGGTTTGTCCGATTCAATTACAAGAAAAGCAAAACCTTTTCCTAATTGAATTTGGCCGATAAATTCTTCTCGCTTCCTTTTCAATACAGTTTTTACTATTCCTTTCATCCGATTGCCAACAGGCTTGCGTTCGCGAATGGCTATTGACACCAAATCACCATGAATTGCACCATTGAAATCATCAGGTCTTATGAGAATATCATCTGCTAACCCCTCTACTTTCACATAACCCATTCCTGTCCGAGATACATCCAAGGTACCTTTTACAAGGAAAGAGGCAGCGGCTACTGCTCTACTTCTCGTTTTTTTCTTTGAATTTTTCCTTCCCATGCTTAACTACTCCTACGAAAATTTGTAATAAAATTGATTACACAGTCATCGAACTCCGTTTTTTGGTCAAACATAAACTCATGACAAACCGGAATCACATAAAAAGGGAGCTCTTGAATGGTCTTTTCAAATTTTTCAAGTCGAACCGCATCTTTTTCAGTAGTCAACAAGATGCCGTTTTCTGTATTGATTTTTTTAAACTCCAGGAGAATCTCTTTCAGATCTTCCGCAGTGAAAATATGGTGATCCCTGAATTGTAATTGGCGATAGTAAGCGGAGTGATGTTCAACCCATTTTTTCAGCGGTGTTGGGTTTGAAATACCCGTAACCAGCAACACTTCTGTGTTATCCTTAAATTGAATTTGTTTTTTAGTAATAAGGTGATAAGGAACTCCATAATTTAATTTCGTAAAGAAAACTTTTTGGGTTGTTCCTGGTTTCAGTTCATCAATAATGCTTTTTTGCTGATCCCCAGAAAGAGCCGGATCGCATTTAGTTACTATGATTACATCAGCCTCCTTGTAACGGCTTTTCAAATCACGTAAATCGCCAGTGGGCAAATAAAAATCACGGGAAAACAAATTTGCATGTTCGGTCAAAAGAATAGTAAATCCTGCTTGTATAGCGCGGTGTTGAAAGGCATCATCCAATAAAATAACTTCGGTTGAAGGGAAATCATGCAATAGTTCAGGGATTGCCAAAAGCCTTTCTTCTCCCACAGCAACAGCTACATTAGGAAATTTGCGGTACAGCATAAGCGGCTCATCTCCTATCTCAAGAGCCGTTACCTCAGGTTTCGCAAAGGCATATCCCTTTGTTCTTCTTCGATATCCTCTACTTAAGGTGGCCAGCTGGTAATTATACTGCAAAAGCTCAATCAGATATTCAATCAGTGGGGACTTTCCTGTTCCCCCAACGGCCAAATTACCAACCGTAATCAAGGGTATTCCAAAAGTAGCCGAACGCAACCATTTTTTTTGATACAATAGTGAGCGGAAATAAAGCACAAGCCAAAACAGTATAGAGAATGGCAAAAGCAAAAGCCTGAAAGAACGTAAGAAAAATGTATAGAACATGACTAGTGCTAAGGTACGAAGAAGCTAAAAACAGTTGTTCCATAGTTGCGTTCCCGTTCAAATCCAGCAAAGGATTGATAATTATTCCGGGGAGTATGTTCTAGAACAAATAGCCCCCCTGGCGAAAGCAACTTCTTACTGATGATTATTTTAGGTAATTCATCGATAGCAATAAGCGCGTATGGCGGACCTGCAAAAATAAAATCAAAGGTTTGTGTGCACTGTTGTAAAAACTGAAACACATCTTGTTGTACAACTGAAGCATTTTGTATTTCAAAGGCAGCAAGTGTTTTTTTGATAAACTGAACTTGTTGCAAATCTTTCTCCACTAAAGTCAATTGCAGTACCCCTCTGGAAGCTAGTTCATAACTAATGCTTCCCGTGCCCGCAAATAAATCAAGTGTTTGAATGGCTGAAAAATCTAACCGGTTTTGTAAAATGTTAAAAAGTCCTTCTTTGGCAATATCCGTAGTTGGACGTGTGTGTGGCATATGCGTGGGCGGTAAAAATCGCCTACCTCCCAAACGTCCACTTATGATACGCATAAAGAATGGTTGCTAAGTAAGGTGAAATAATGGGCAGAAGGAGCGTCTCCTGTAAATTGAATAGTGCTAGCCAATGGTTTAACCTGTAAGAAATAATTTGAAAACTCCTCGTATAATCTAGAAGAGGGATCTATAAGTCCTGCCAAAGAAAGTTGCACAGAAGCGGTCGAAAGGTCATGTGCAGCTGCTAGTTTCAATAAGTAAAAAACAGCATCCATCTCATGCTGGTAATCATAATATCCTACAAATAGTAATCGACCACCCTTGCATAGTACAATGGAAAGTTGAGCAATGCCTACATGAACTAAAAATTCACCTGCTTCGTCTGACGCATGGCGGTTCATTAAAAGCCAGTTGGCAGTATGAAAACAGTTCAGGTCAACAAATTGGGATTCGAGTTTATTAATCAAATAAGCCGGCACATGGTAGCTTAAATAGAACTGCCAGGAAGCAAAAGATTCATGCAAAGAGCGCATTGACGGGTTATGGGGATATGCAACCTTTTGCAATAAATTCAACTTTGATTGATCGTAGTTTGCAATAGGCATTTGGACTAGTTGAGAAGCATCAAAGCAAACCTGTACAGTATAAGAGGTTGAAGTAGTGGGCAGACTTATGGTTAAGAATTCCTCTATAAAATTATTGTTGTTCCAATGATCAATTTGATAAAAAGCTCCTTTTAGTGCTGTTTGCGAAACGGAGTCAACCCACAGGTAAGCTGCCAAATGTTGGCCAAACAATAATGAGAGCGTCAACTTTTCAGCTGTTTGCTTTTCTGATTGGTAAGAAAAAAGAGGAGTCACTTTACTAATTGAAGAATGCAATGTTACTTAAAATTAAATAATTGTACGTTTGCTTCAAGCATGCAATCCAATTCTACTTCTACCCTTCAAGTTGAAATTAACAATAAGTCAATTATTAAAATGGCTCTCCCTATTAGTATGGCCATTTTAATTCCGCAATTGAACTTTGTTACCAACAACATCTTCCTTGGACATTTTACCGATGATCCGGCTGCACTGGCGGTAGCCGGCATCACTGGGGTTTATTATTTAATATTTGCTGCAATAGGCTACGGATTAAATAATGGCCTACAGACACTGATAGCTAGAAGAGCCGGCGAAAACAGACCCGAAGAGATTGGAAAGCTTTTCAGTCAAGGAATTATTACTGGGTTGATACTAGCTATTACTGGAATACTGCTTACCTATACCCTAACCCCGGTATTATTTGGTGCAATAATCAAAGACTCAGTTACCCTTGATAAGGCAATTAGTTTTTTACAAATCAGAATTTGGGGACTGCCTTTTTTGTATGTGTATCAACTTAGAAATGCCTTGCTGGTTGGTACCAACCAATCTCGTTACTTAGTGGCAGGCACCATTGCCGAGGCCAGTGCAAATGTAATTTTAGATTACCTGTTAATTTTTGGCTTTGGCGCCATCCCTGCATTGGGCTTCAATGGTGCGGCCATTGCTTCTATCCTTGCGGAAGCCATTGGAATGTTAGTTATTTATTGGGTAATACATAGAAAAGGAATTACAAAACAATTTAGCCTTTTCACCAATATCAGCTGGAATACCGAAGTACAAGGATCCATTTTCAACATCTCTGCACCTTTAATGTTTCAGCATGCAATCAGTATTGTTAGTTGGCAATACTTTTTCTTACTGGTAGAACATCAGGGAAGTATGGCATTAAAAGTTTCCAATGTGATGCGAAATGTTTTTGGGGTATTTGGCTGTTTTTGCTGGGCCTTTGCCGCAACGGCAAATTCAATGATCAGTAATATTATTGGGCAAGGACGACTGGAGGAGGTACCAGGACTGATCAATAAAATTATACGCATCAGCCTCTCCACCGTATTTTTTGTTGTTTTAGTGCTCAATTTTTTTCCTGGATCATTTCTATCGCTTTTTGGGCAAGGCCCATTATTTATAGAAGAAGCAATCCCAGTGCTACGTGTGGTAACAGCTGCCTTACTACTATCATGCATAGCAACTGTTTTCCTAAACGCTGTTACAGCATCAGGCAATACACGGATAACACTTTTAATTGAAATCGGAGCTATTATCAGCTACTGTACTTACATCTATCTGTCGTTGGAGTATTTTCAACTTTCTTTAACTATTGCCTGGATGAGCGAGTGGATCTACTGGCTCTGCTTATTAACTCCCTCATTTCTATATATGCGTAGCAATCGGTGGAAAGGCAAAAGAATTTAACTCTCCCAACTATACTGCACGGCGGTATTTCCCTGAAAACCAGGAATAGGCGGATTGAGTTTTGTCAACTTGATTTCAATGAAATTGACCTGTGAAAAAGCTTGACGAATTAAAACGGTAATATCCATTACCACTGTTTCTAATAAGGGTGTAGCCACAGCCATTCTATCTTTAACAAGAGTATAAAGGCTTACATAGTCAACGGATTGAGGTAAAGAATGAATAGTAGTTGCCGCTTCTCCCTGTACCGGAAAAGCAACCGTAAGATCCACCACAAAAAAACCTCCAATCTTTGTCTCTACAGGATAAAGGCCATGATAGGCATAAAAGGTCACTTGCTCCAGTTTGACCTGCATCGTTCTTTTTCCCATGAAATGGTTTTAATGTAATCCTAATGTACTTAAATAGCGTTCTGCATCCAAAGCCGCCATACAACCACTACCTGCAGCAGTTACGGCTTGACGATATGTTTTGTCTTGCACATCTCCGGCTGCAAAAACCCCTTCTATATTAGTCCTGCTGGTTCCTGGAATAGTTAAAATATATCCTGTACTGTCCATTGTAATCCAATCTTTGAAAATAATTGAATTGGGAGAGTGACCAATGGCAACAAAAAAAGCGCTCACTGAAATTTCTGATGTGCTTTTTGTTTTATTATTATAAAGACGAACCCCATCTACTTTTGTACCCCCGATTATTTCCGCTGTTTCCGAGTTCCAATGAACAGTGATATTGGGCGTATTGATAACACGCGATTGCATCACTTTGCTGGCACGCATTTCTTCGCGTCTGACAATCATGTGAACGTGAGTACAGATTTTTGAAAGATATAAAGCCTCCTCCGCGGCGGTATCTCCTGCACCTACAATGGCTACGTCTTTGCCCTTAAAAAAGAATCCATCACAAACTGCACAAGCACTCACCCCAAATCCATTCAAACGCTGTTCGCTTTCTAACCCTAACCATTTGGCAGATGCACCAGTGGAAATAATTACAGCATGAGCAGCTATCCATTTATCTTCATCAATCTGCACCTTGTGAACGGGTCCGGTGAAGTCTACTTTTGTAGCTAACCCATAGCGAATATCCGCACCCATACGAGCTGCTTGTTTTTCAAAGCTGATCATCATTTCAGGCCCTTGAATTCCGTCAGGATATCCCGGGTAGTTTTCTACTTCAGTGGTAATGGTAAGTTGGCCTCCGGGCTGTAAACCTTGATAGAGAACAGGCTTCAATCCAGCACGACTAGCATAAATAGCTGCTGTGTATCCAGCAGGCCCTGAACCAATGATCAAACATTGAACTGTTTCTATTGTTTCCATTTGATACTATTAAACTAGCAGCACCATGAAGAAAAACAAATTGAGTTGGTTTAACCCAAATAAGCCTTAAGTGCGCTACTATACCGAGCTTTTTGCAAACGCTTAATTGCTCTTTCTTTTATTTGACGAATGCGCTCCTTTGTTAAATCGTATTTCTGGCCAATTTGCTCAATGGTTACACCATTTTCTCCATCTAATCCAAAATATGCGTTTACAATTTCCGCTTCACGTGGAGATAGTGATTTTAACACACGACGAATTTCATTACGAAGAGAATCTTTCATGACCTCGTCGTCCGTATCATCGCTGCCTTCTAACAAGTCGCCCATTGCCACATCCTCAGCTTCATGAACGGGAGCATCAAGTGAAGTATGTCTGGTATTGCTTTGAAAAATGTTATTAATTTCAGTTTCACTCATCTCCAGCAATTCAGCCAATTCCTCGGTCGATGGCTCTCTTTCATGTTCTTGCTCAAATGCCATATAGGCCTTGTTGGCCTTATTGTAAGTACCAATTTTATTTTGAGGTAATCTTACCAAACGACCTTGTTCAGCCAATGCTTGTAAAATAGACTGACGAATCCACCATACTGCATAAGAGATGAATTTAAACCCTTTGGTCTCGTCAAATCGCTGTGCAGCTTTGATTAATCCCAGATTTCCTTCATTGATCAGGTCGCTTAAGGAAAGCCCCTGGTGTTGGTATTGCTTTGCCACAGAAACTACAAAACGTAGGTTTGCTTGCACTAGCTTATCCAAAGCCCGCTGGGAGTCAATAGGATTTCTATTGAACATCTTGATTCTTTGCGCAAGCGTAGTCTCCTCTTCAGGAGCGATCATAGAAATTTTTGAAATTTCCTGTAAATACTTTTCTACTGCCTGTGAATCTCTGTTTGTAATTTGGGTAGCAATCTTTAGCTGCCGCATGTACTTGAAAATTTAAGGGTGGCGGGCGAATAAGACGAAAAATCCCATTCGAACGTGTGCAAAGTTACATAAAATAACAGTGCTTTTCTTTGCGAAAATCAGGATTCTGCAGAAGTTTTAGGCCTGCTTTTTAGGTAGAACGCAAGCACTAAGCCAGTTATGAAAATAATTGTTGAGATAACCTCAGCTTGAGTTGGACGAAAACCAAAAAGATTCAGCTGATTATTTACTCGAATTTTTTCTATAAGAAAGCGTTCTATTCCATTGAATATCAAGTATAAAGAAAATATCAATCCACTAGATTTTAAATACTTTTTAGAGTAAAAAAGCACCAAAGAAAGCAGTATAGAAGCAATAGATTCGTACAAAGGGGTTGGAAATACTCCGCTCGGGAGCTCATTGCAGTAAGGGCCTACGCAACCGCTAATAGGAATTCCAGCCTCAATTACATTATGAGGGTAAGTTTGGGACCAAGCCCAGTCAGGAAGAAAAAAGGGCTTTGAAGCCAGATCGCTAACAATTCCCCAATCTCCATCACCGGAAAGCTGGCAGCCCATTCGGCCTATTCCATAAGCTAACATAAGGCCCGGGGCAACGGCATCACTTAAATCTAAAAATCTAATGCTATGGCGCTTAGCATAAATAGCAATAGCAATAGTAGCACAAATAAGCCCGCCATACATTGTTAAACCTGCCGGGGAAAACAGGTAGTCGCCTGGTCGTTTTAAAAAGTCAGACCAGTTTTCGAAAATATCAAACAATTTGGCGCCCGCTAAACCAAACACCAATGCAAGTAAAGTGATATCTCCTACCCGATCCTCCGGCCAAACTCTGATTATTCTTTTCTCTGGTTTATCTAGCTTTTGCTTATTCTTTTCTCTCCATTTGGTAATGGCAAAAAATAAACCAACCAAAATCCCCAATGGAAAGTTGCCTTCTCCTGAAAAAATAAAACTAGGTGGATCAATGGCTTCATCGTTCGCTAAAAAAAATAAAGCAAGCAACTTAAAGCCCAGCAGGAAGCCTAATAAAAAATTGGAAAGAATGTCTTGCAAACTTGCAGGCTTTCCAACCAAGATGGTAGTTTCTTCGGGAACAAAAAGTCCTTGTTTGCTTTTTCGCCTCAGTTCGTAAGCAAGCAAAGTGGCTGCCACGCCAAATGCAATGGCTACAAAAAAACCAAACGTGTTTAAAAAACGTAAAAAGGGTAACTCAACCCCCACCAGATCTCGGAAGGCATAATAGAGGTTTGGATACATAACTATTAATTACAATGTTGCTGAAAAGCAGCTTTTAAATTTTCTGCAATTGCTTGAGCGGGTAGGCCTTCAATGGTATGTCTCTCTACATAATGCACCAATTGTCCTTTTTTAAAAAGAGCAATAGCCGGAGATGAAGGAGGGTAAGGAAGCAGGTGTTCGCGGATTGCTTTTACAGCTTCTATATCGAAACCAGCAAAACTGGTTGTAAGAAAATCGGGTTTTGCTTCACTTGATTCCACAGCCATCAAAACACCAGGGCGTGCAGAGCCAGCAGAACAGCCACATACAGAGTTGATTACTACAAGAGTGGTGCCCTCTTTGCTTAATTGATCATGAACTGCGCTTGCAGAAAGTAATTCAGCAAAGCCGTTATCTGTCAACTCTTCTTTCATTGGAAGTACTATTTCAGCAGGGTACATAATTTATTGTTTTAGAAGTGCAAAGTTAACAAATAGAGGTTACCATTCCTCGTGTCTGCGAGAGGTTATTCTTGACTAGTCAACAGTTTTTTTCTTAATATCCTAAAATCTTCAACATGCTTTGCGCCGTCTGTTGCTTTGCATACACCCAATCAGTGAGCTTACCATTTTTATCATGACCTATAATTACGTGTTTTGGAGAGGGTATCAAACAATGTTTAATGCCTCCATATCCGCTGATTTGATCCTGATAAGCCCCGGTATGAAAAAAGCCCACATAGAGTGGTTCATTGGTCCCATTTGTTTTTGGAAGGAAAACCTCGTTTATATGTTCCTCGGAGTCATAGTAGTCGTGGCTGTCGCATGTTATGCCCCCCAACACCACTCGTTGGTAGTCTTGATCCCATTTGTTTACGGGTAACATCAGGAATTTTTCGCCAATACCCCAAGTATCCGGAAGCGTAGTAATAAATGAAGAGTCAATCATGTACCAAGTTTCACGATCGTTTTGCACTTTCTCAGCAGTTACACTAAAAATATGCGCCATGCTCTCTCCAACGGTAAAGCTTCCAAATTCAGTAAAAATGTTAGGCATGGGGACTTTAGCTTTCTTACAAGCCACCTTGATGTTTCGTACAATTTCATTGATCATGAATTGATAATCGTACTCAAACCCCAGGGAATGTTTGATGGGAAATCCTCCGCCAATATTGATAGAATCTAGCTCAGGACAGATCTTCTTGAGTTGACAATAGAGGTTAACTACTTTATTCAATTCGCTCCAATAGTAGATATCATCTTTGATGCCCTTGTTTAAGAAAATATGCAGCATCTTCAATTGAAATTTACTTTCATACCCTTCTATACGATCCACATAAAACTCTAATACATCTTTAGCGCGTATGCCTAACCGAGAGGTATAAAAAGGAAAATTAGGCTCCTCTTCAGCAGCAATTCTAATCCCTAACTTGAAAGGAACTTTTACTGAGTGTGCATAATCTTTTAATTCCTCTTTATTATCCAAGATCGGAATCACATTGGTAAATCCATTGTTCAGAAGCTGTGCAATTCTTCTGGTATACCCTTTTTGCTTAAATCCATTACAAATAATAAAAGTCTCCTTATTGATTTTTTTCTTTGCGTAAAGCTTCTTAATAATCTCAATATCATAGGCATAAGAAGTTTCCAAGTGTATTTCATGCTTTAGTGCTTCCTCCACCACAAAACTGAAATGAGAACTTTTAGTACAATAACAATAGTGATATTTCCCCTCGTATTTATGTTTTTTGAAAGCGGCCGCAAACAGGGCTTTAGCTTTTCGAATCTGAGAGCCAATTTTCGGCAGATACGTCAACTTGAGCGGTGTTCCGTGTTTTGCAATAATGGCGCGCAGATCTAATCCATTGAAGCGCAGATCGCCATCTTCAACCTCAATTCCTTCCTGTGGAAAATTAAAAGTTTGTTTTACAAGATCTAAATAAGAGTTGGTCATTGTTTTGCCTGATTGAGGGTTATAAAGGAAACGGCACAAAACTATTCTTTTTAGAAGTATAGGAGCCAAATAGCTAAAAAAAAGGCCCGTCCATATGGACAGGCCTTTCACTGCAGACTGATAAAATTATTTCACTTCCTCAAAAGGAACATCAGTTACATCCTCTGTTGGCTGAGCACTGGCGTCGGGCTTTGGGCCTGATTGAGGATTTCCTTGCGTAGCTTTATATAAATCCTCGCTGGCAGCTGTCCAAGCAGTGTTGAGTGCTGCAAAATGAGCATCAACACCGGCCAGGTCCTGCGCCTTATGTGCTTCTTTTAATTTTTCAGCCGCCTGCTCAATGACTGATTTTTTATCTGCTGGGATTTTGTCTCCATATTCTTTTAACTGTTTTTCAGTTTGAAAGATTAAAGAGTCCGCTTGGTTAAGCTTATCCACTTTTTCACGCTCCGCTTTGTCCGTAGCCTCATTAGCTTTAGCCTCATTCTTCATTCGCTCCACTTCCTCTTTGCTCAGACCAGATCCAGCTTCAATATGAATCTTTTGTTCTTTTCCAGTTCCTTTGTCTTTAGCTGTTACGTGTAAAATTCCGTTTGCATCAATATCAAAAATTACTTCAATCTGAGGTACACCACGTGGTGCTGGCGGGATTCCTTCCAGGTTAAATACTCCCAGACTCTTGTTGTCCTTAGCCATACTGCGTTCTCCTTGCAGTACATGGATTTGAACACCAGGTTGGTTATCACTAGCCGTAGAAAAAACTTCAGATTTTTTTGTTGGGATTGTAGTATTGGCCGGAATCAACGTTGTCATTACCGCGCCCATAGTTTCGATACCTAAAGAAAGTGGTGTAACATCCAACAACAACACATCTTTTACTTCTCCGGTAAGCACCGCTCCCTGTATAGCAGCCCCAACCGCAACCACCTCATCTGGATTTACGCCCCGATTAGGTTTTTTTCCAAAGAATTTCTCAACAATTTCCTGGACTTTGGGTATACGAGTTGATCCTCCCACCAGAATTATTTCATCAATTTGAGAAGTAGAAAGTCCCGCATCTTTTAATGCAGCTTCACATGGTTTTAGGCATCGTGCAAAAAGCGTGTCTGCTAATTGTTCAAAACGTGCACGGCTTAACTTTTTAACTAAGTGCTTGGGAACACCATCCACAGCCGTGATATACGGTAGATTTATTTCGGTTTCTGCGGAAGAACTTAACTCAACCTTTGCTTTTTCGGCGGCTTCCTTCAATCGCTGCAATGCCATAGGGTCTTTACGCAGATCAATGGATTCTTCCGTTTTGAATTCATTCGCTAACCAATCCATGATAACTTTATCGAAGTCATCTCCACCTAAGTGAGTATCTCCATTAGTTGATTTTACTTCAAAAACGCCATCTCCAAGTTCAAGTACAGAAATATCAAAGGTTCCACCTCCTAAGTCAAACACCGCAATTCGCTTATCTGATTGTGCCTTATCTAATCCGTATGCCAGTGCAGCTGCAGTAGGCTCGTTAACAATTCTACGAACATTCAACCCGGCGATCTCACCAGCTTCCTTGGTAGCCTGACGTTGTGCGTCATTAAAATAAGCCGGAACAGTAATTACAGCTTCAGTGACCTCATGGCCCAAGTAATCTTCAGCTGTTTTTTTCATTTTTTGAAGAACCATGGCGCTTATCTCCTGTGGAGTGTATAAGCGACCGTCAATATCAATACGAACTGTATTATTATCCCCTTTAGTTACTTTATAACTCCAATGGGTGATTTCTTCGCCTACTTCATCAAAACGACGTCCCATGAATCGCTTCACGGACGCAATGGTCTTTTGAGGGTTGGTAATAGCCTGGCGTTTTGCAGGGTCACCTACTTTTCGTTCTCCATTTTTTAAAAAGGCAACAATTGAAGGGGTGGTTCTGCGCCCTTCGTCATTTGCAATAACAACCGGCTCGTTACCCTCCATTACAGAAACGCAACTGTTGGTAGTGCCTAGATCTATTCCAATTATTTTTCCCATAATTCAATTTTTAATACTAGATACTAAGCAAGTCCTATGCCGATTCAAAACGAGGTGTTATTTTGTCAGTTTTGCTCAGAAAAAGGTAATTTTGACGCAATTAATAGGTGAAAATCAACAATTTGTCTGATTTTCGCTGACTTTAAATGAGAAATTTCGCTGGGCTACATAGCTAAAAGCAATCACAAGAATAACAGTGGTGAACTGTGCAAGAAGCGCATGCCAATACAATATTTCCACTAGTATTTTAAGTAAGAGGTAGTTCAAAAAGAGATTGAACAAACAAATCATCAGATACCTAAACAATTGGATCCTGGCTTTTAAGTTAGAATTGTCAAAAACCACATATCGGGCAAAAAAGAAACCAATCGGAAAAGTAAATAAAAAGGAAACAAGCAAGCTGGCACTATGTGCCTTGAAAGCATAAAACCAAAGGTCAATTATGGTCTCCTTAAAAAGATATTGATAACAAAGAAAATAAACCAACAATCCTAAAAATGTATTGGCTCCGCCTGCTACTAAATACCTAAATGTTTGCAATGGTAATAGTCGTTGAAATAAAGGATGAAATAAATCAACAATCCGACAGATACCAATGGCAATTTTTTCTAACAAACGGTTCATAGTGCGCAAAATAATCGAAACCTATAAAAAAGACAAATGGGACCTTTACCTTTGCAAAGATTTAGAATATGCTATTACAACAAAAAATAAAAAAGATCCTTGTACCCATTGTTCAGGATTCTCTTGGGATTTCTATTTCGGAGGACGAACTGGTAATTCAACGCACAAAGGAGGAATTTGAAGGCGATTATACACTAGTGCTATTTGGCCTGATCAAAAAGCACCAATTTAATCCAGCGTTAGTGGGTACAACAATTGGCACTGCCGCCTGTGAGCAACAGGCTGATCTTTTTAAATCCTATAATTTACTCAAAGGTTTTTTGAACTTTTCTTTACAAGATAATTGCTTGCTTGACTTCCTTTCTGCTTCTTATGCTAATCCCGATTTTGGAAAGGCAATAGGAAACTCCAGTCGAGTAATGGTGGAATATTCTTCCCCCAACACCAACAAACCATTGCATTTGGGTCATTTGCGCAACATCTTTCTAGGATGGAGCATTGCTGAGTTGTTGAAAGAAAGAGGTTATTCTGTAACAAAAAGTTGTGTGGTAAACGACCGTGGCATTCATATATGTAAGAGCATGATTGCTTGGCAACTTTTTGCAAACGGTTCCACCCCTGCCTCTGTTGGACAAAAAGGAGATCACTTCGTAGGAGACTACTATGTAAAATTTAACGAGGCCTATAAAGCACAAGTTGAAGAGGGGGTTATCAGCGGATTAACCAAAGAACAGGCCGAAAAAGAAGCGCCGATCATGAAGGCTACCCAACAATTATTGCAAGACTGGGAAGCCGGAAATCAAGAGGTGTTAGCCCTATGGAATCGTATGAACCAATGGGTTTATGAAGGATTCGATGAAACCTATCTAAAAGTAGGCGCTGATTTTGATAAGACTTATTATGAGAGCAAAACTTATCTACTGGGGAAGAAATTTGTAGAACAAGGATTGGCTGATGGAATATTTTTCAAAAAAGAAGATGGTAGCATTTGGATAGATCTGACACCAGAAGGCCTTGACGAGAAGCTAGTGCTTCGTAAGGATGGCACTTCAGTTTACATAACCCAGGACCTGGGATTAGCCGAGCAAAAATTTCAAGAGTACCAATATGAACAAAGTATTTATGTGATAGCAGATGAGCAAAACTATCACATGAAAGTACTCCAACTCATTTTGCAAAAACTTAGCAAACCCTATGCTAATGGCATATATCATTTAAGTTACGGAATGGTTGAATTACCTAGCGGAAGAATGAAAAGTCGAGAAGGTACCGTAGTGGATGCGGATGACCTAATAGCTGAAATGATTGATGTTGCGCGCTCTAAAACAGAGGAATTAGGAAAAGTGAAAGACTTTAGTTCGGAGGAGCTGCATAAACTCTATCACACTTTAGCCTTAGGGGCACTTAAGTTTTACTTACTTCGGGTGGACCCAAAGAAAAAAATGATTTTTAATCCACAAGAATCAATCGATTTCCAAGGCTTTACAGGACCATTTGTTCAATATACTTATGCGCGAATTCAATCCATTCTAAGAAAAGAAAGCCTTGCAGCAACTCATTCCATTGAAAACAAACTAGAGAAAGAAGAAAAAGAACTATTGCTTTCCCTGGAACAATTTCCAGCCGTTCTTGACCAAGCGGTTATCGAACACAACCCTTCTGTTGTTGCATTATATGTTTTTACCGTGGCTAAGCTCTTTAACTCGTTCTACACACAACATTCTATTATTAATGCCCCCACCGCAGCAACCAGACAACTTCGCTTAAGACTTGCCTCCCTTACTGCAAACGTAATTCACCGGTCCATGTCACTGCTTGGCATAGAAGTGCCCAATAGAATGTAAGATTTATGCAAGTACTAGCCCAGCTAAAGGTGGCAAGGTGATTGTTATTGCTACTTTCTTTTGTTCTCGATCCACACTGATAACTAAAATATCCACCTGTGGCATCAAGCCACTACCACCCCACTCCGCTTGATCGCTGTTAAAAACCAACTTCCATTTTAACTTACCTTTCTTATCAATACTTTGGGTAAGGCACCTATAACATCTCCCAAGCCTCCTGCCTTAGCCACCGGAAAACACTCTGCTGCAACATGTAATATCTCCATAAAGTCATCACTCGTTACTGTGTAATTTAGGCCAAATAAATGAGGCTTCATTCTAAAAAATACCTATTTTCATTCCTACCAAAAAACCAACTCATGAGCCAACAAACTAAATGGTCACAATTCGGTGTGCTAATTAGCGTATTCTTTTTCTGGGGCTTTGTTGCCGCCTCCAATGACATTTTAATCCCTGTCTTCAAGGAGAAGTTAAACCTGGAGCAATGGCAATCTCAGATGGTCTCATTTGCATTTTATGTTGCCTACACTGTAGGATCCTTGATCTACTTTATGGTTTCTAAACTTATAGGAGGGGATCTGCTCAATAAAATTGGGTATAAAAATGGAATCTCACTTGGGCTTATTATCTCTGCATTGGGTTCTTTGTTATTTTACCCAGCAGCACAACAAGCATCTTTTAACTTGATGATCACAGGACTTTTTATAGTAGGTCTTGGCTTTTCATTGCAACAAACTGCTGCTAACCCACTTGCCATTGTAATGGGAGATCCTCAACGGGCAAGCCAACGATTAAGCATGGCTGGCGGGATTAACAATTTGGGAACTACCATTGGACCCGTGTTGGTCAGTTTAGCCATCTTTGGTTCAGTTGTAGCCAGTACAGGTGTTGCTAGTATTGAAAGCGTAAAAACTCCTTATTTGATATTAGGGGCTGCCTTTTTGCTTACAGCAATTGTTTTTAAGTTTTCATCAGTGCCCAATCACGTGGAGCCCACTTCTTTAAATAGTGGAGATGCTATGCAAAGCAAGGATCGAGTTAGCGTTTGGAAATATCCTCAATTAATTATGGGAATGGTTGCCATTTTTCTATATGTGGGCGTAGAAGTAGCAACGGCTTCTAACCTTCCGGAATTTATGCGGTTACATACGCAAATAGAAACAAGGGATATTGCTCCTTACATTTCACTCTATTGGGCAAGTTTGATGATTGGAAGGTGGACAGGCTCTGTGGGTGCTCTGGATGTTAGCCAAGGATTAAGACAAATCTTGCGCTTCTTTATGCCGTACATTGCTTTTGCCGTATTTCTCTTAATCAATAGCATTGCAGAACACGATATAACTCCTTTCTATATCTATGGCTTTGTGATCGTGGCAATAATTATTGGTGATATGCTTAGCAAAGGAAACCCTGCTCGACAACTACTGATATTTTCAACTATGGGTGGCCTTGCTCTTTTAATCGGAATGCTGTCAAATGGCATGCTTAGTGTTTATGCGTTTATCAGTGTGGGACTTTTTTGCTCTACTCTGTGGCCTTGCATCTTTACACTTGCAATTGCTGGCTTGGGTAAACATACAAATGAAGGATCTGGATTATTAATTATGATGATCATGGGTGGAGGATTTATAAGTCTTTTACAGGGATTTTTAGCAGATGACGCCTATTTGGGAATACAATGGTCCTACCTGGTTGGGGTATTTTGCTTTGCTTACCTTGCCTATTATGCCATAAGTGTGGCTGGGTTTCTCAAAGAACAAGGAATTGATTACGATGAAAAAAAATCCACCCCAGGCGGACATTAAAAGCAAGTAAAAAGCAAAGATTAGCCATGTATGCAATAGGAGTTGATATTGGCGGCACCAATACCAAATTTGGTATAGTTGATCGTGAAGGTAAAATTCTTGAGCAAGGAAGAATGCTGACTAGTGCGCAAGACACTGTCCAAGGATTTATCAATGAGCTTTATGATCACCTGTCTCCTTTGATTAAAAAAATTGGAGGGACCGATCAGTTTATAGGTATTGGAGTTGGTGCACCAAATGGAAATTATTACACAGGAAATATCGAGCACGCAGCCAACTTAAAATGGAAGGGAATTGTTCCATTAGCAGCAATGCTTCAGGAAAGATTCTCTATGCGCGTCAAGCTAACAAATGATGCTAATGCCGCAGCGGCTGGTGAGCAGCAATATGGATGCGCAAAGGGTATGAAGGATTTTATTACCATCACATTGGGAACTGGAGTAGGCAGTGGCATTTTTATCAATGGAAAAATAGTTTTGGGGCATGATGGCTTTGCGGGAGAGCTTGGACATACTATTATTAGGCCTGCAGGAAGGCTTCACAAAGGAACTGGAATTAGAGGTTCTCTGGAAGCTTACGCTTCTGCAACAGGTGTTCGTGAAACTGCATTGGAAATGTTGAAAGAAAATCCATCTGTTCCCAGTTTGCTTCGTCAAATCAGCCCCGATCAAGTCACTAGTGAAAAAGTTTACGAATGTGCAATCAAGGGCGATAAAATAGCATTAGAAATTTTTCACTTTACTGGACAGATATTGGGAGAGGCGCTTGCTAATTTTGTAATGTTTTCCTCCCCAGAAGCCATAGTATTGTTTGGCGGGCTTACTAAAGCTGGAGATTTGATTCTCAATCCAACAAGAGAAGCCATGGAAGCTAATCTTGTTCAGGCCTTTAAAAATAAAGTTAAGCTTGTGTTTAGTAATCTAAAGGAAGCCGATGCAGCCATATTAGGTGCCAGTGCACTTGTTTGGGAGGAGGACTAATTTCTTTTTATTATAAATACACCAGGAACTGCTCTTTCACCCGATTTATCCGATGGTGTTATAGTTGGTTTACCATTAATAAGTAAAGTACTGCTTCCTCCCCCATCTAGGTTGAGTCCTTCCTCACAATTCCAGTCTATTAACAACTGAGCAGTTTGTTTTAATGTAATCCCCTCCGCTATTCCTGGGTGTCTACCCTCGGCAACTAAAATCAATAACCAACCCTCTTTTGTATATCCCATTGCAGTGCGAGGATGACGATCTTCTAGGGCAGGTCCGGCAAATTTCATTTCCTCTTCGTTAGTGATAGCCACTAAACCATGTTGAACTAACACAGGTCCACCGCCTACAGCTGTATTCATCCTCCAAGGGCTAGGCTTATTAAACGGTTGTAACATCTTTTTAAATGTCTTTCTTGAAAAATGTGAATGACTGTCCTTAAGTGGCATTACAGGCATTTGTACAGCTAAAGGAATACTTAACGATGAATCTGTAAAAGTCCATGCCACATCTGCCCTGCGTTTTTTTGTAATTCCAATAGCACTTCCTAATGGGTGTTTCCAACTTAACGAGTCTTTGCCCTTACCAGAGATCGCATGAACATTTAAGGCCCACAGTACTCCATTTTGAATAAGTAGGTTGAAATTTTGATGAGATGTAAATGAAAAGAAGCTAGCATTTACAACAAGCAATGGAGCTTGATTTTTTTCAAAAAACTGGCGAGGAGTTAATCGTCTTCTATAACTAGTATCCGCTTTGAATTGCAATTCAGGCGAAGCTAATTTAGCACGAACCAAATACACAATGGAAGGCTTACCTTCTACCGGCGAGGAAGTCCTCCATACTTCAATAGAAGTGGGAAGAGGCTCAAACAAGCTATCTACTCGAGTCCAATTTTGCTGAGCGGGGGAAGATATTGTGCAAATGAGCAGGCTTATAGCAATCAAATATTTCAACATAAAACTATGTTGACAATGAACTTTCCCATTGCATTCTGCCAATCCCTGGTGTTACATGTTTTTCACTATGATAGGAAGAGCGAACCAATGGGCCACTTTCAACATAGTCCAACCCAAGTCGGTATCCAATTTCTCTATATGAAGCAAATTCGTCCGGGTGAACAAAGCGTTCTACTGGTAAATGTTTCTTAGTAGGCTGTAAATATTGACCTATGGTTACTACATCACAACCATTATCTCTTAAATCTTGTAAGGTTTGTTCCACCTCTTCACTAGTTTCACCCAGGCCTAACATGATCCCACTTTTTGTACGCATTCCCCCTTCTTTTAAGGTTCTTATTACCTCCATACTACGCCAATACTTCGCTTGAACTCTAACTTGACGTGTTAAGCGTTCCACTGTTTCAATGTTATGACTAACCACATCAGGGGCTGCTTCGATTATTCTGCCAATATCAATTTTCTTGCCTTTGAAATCCGGGATAAGCGTTTCTAAAGTAGTAGTTGGGGATAGCGCTTTTACCGCTTTAATCGTATTGTGCCAGATGATAGAACCTCCATCCGGAAGTTCATCACGATCTACAGAAGTTAATACGGCATGCTTAACCTTCATCAACAAAATAGCTTCTGCTACCCGTTGGGGTTCATCCCAGTCAACTGCATCCGGACGACCCGTAGCCACCGAGCAAAACCCGCAACTCCGTGTGCAGACATTGCCCAATATCATGAAGGTAGCTGTTCCCTCCCCCCAACACTCACCCATGTTGGGGCAATTACCACTTTCACAAATAGTATGCAGTTTGTTTTGATCAACCAATTGCCTTACCTGCTTGTAATTTTCCCCAATAGGAAGCTTTACGCGAAGCCAATCTGGCTTTTTACGTTTGGGGGGGGTAACCGAGATTATTTCAGGAGGAATAGACATTGTGCAAAGTTAATGCTTCGCTACTTTCTTCTTCCAAAGAGAATGGCAATGTATGCTTGAAAAAATAATGATTTTTCTGGTTGCAATGCCATGATTGGGTTATTGCCTGGGTAATACTCAACACTGCAGCCAATTTCTAATGCACTTACAACTTCATTGAACCTTCCGTAATCATATCGAAGAGAAGTTTTAGTAAAAAACCCAGGCTTAACTTTTAATTCGTTCCATCCACGCCAAAAACCACCAGCACCCAAAATGGCAGGTCCCAAAAAAAGAGCGGAATCTTTTGATGTGTATTTAATGTGTCGAACACCTGTTCCTGTCGAATCCTCTACCTGCACATAATAAGGCTTAAGAAAACCAGCGGAAAGTCCTCCTAAATAATTCCAGGAAACGGAAACTCCGTTCTTGTTTCCTTTTTGACCCAGTAATCGCTGTTGACCAACTCCTAATGAAAGCTGGTAAAAGTTGTTCACTTTGCCGTAGATATAGGGATTGCTAATGAATAAAAAAGGATTAGATAAGTTTTGAAATTTATTTTCCTTGGGGTGTTTTATTTCTGTTAATTCAACCCGATAAATATTGGATTTGAGTGGGGTTTTCATTTTTCCTAGCTCATAAAGGAATCCATATCCATTTGAACGTGCTTGAAAACCAAAAACACTTTGCTTAGTATACACCAGTGTTCCTTCCTCAGCCTGACGGATCAATGCATTTATTTTTTTTCGTTTTTGAGCTTTCCGATCTTCTCGATCACTGGTACGACCCAGCGTAAATTGGGCTTGTGCATGCCCCAGAACAAATGAGAATATTAAAAAAAGAAATACCTTTTTCACCATCGCATTTTAAATACTAAACGTAAATTTATGAAAATTATTGAGAATGACTTCTGTTGTAGAATACCAAGGTGAGTTGAGAACACAGGCTATACATTTACAAAGCCAATCATTGCTTATCACGGACGCCCCCACTGATAATCACGGAAAAGGCGAAAAGTTTTCCCCTACAGATTTGTTGGCCACCAGCCTGGCTTCCTGCATGCTAACCGTGATGGGTATAAAGGCTCAACAAATGAATATTGAGCTAAAAGGATTAAAGCT
>Ga0194120_10002552_pt1 | contig 31100 bp, 25 predicted proteins | sample TA2MahCa65mmetaG_FD_148642 | JGI IMG/M metagenome (GOLD analysis project Ga0194120, IMG submission 148642) | Freshwater microbial communities from Lake Tanganyika, Tanzania - TA2015019 Mahale Deep Cast 65m | ecosystem: Environmental > Aquatic > Freshwater > Lake | place: Tanzania: Lake... | reverse complement strand
CCGGCTGATCGTGGTGTCGAAATACCTGTCGCGCGCGGTCGCGGCCGACGGCGTCGCGCCGACGCTGCAGGCGGCGCTGGACGATTGGGCGGCGTGCGCGCCCAGGCTGGCGGAGCTGTCGGCGCGGCTCGAGGCCGGCAAGGCGCCGGGCGCCTTCGGCTTCGATCCCAAGGCGGTGGCCTCGCCTTTGCCGCGTGCCTATCAGTGGTGCGACGGCAGCGCCTACTTGTTCCATGTCGAACTGGTGCGCAAGGCGCGCGGCGCCGAGATGCCGCCCTCCTTCCTGTCCGATCCGCTGATGTATCAGGGCGGCTCGGACAGCTTCCTCGCGCCGACCGAGGACATCGCGGTCGAGAACGAGGACTGGGGCATCGACTTCGAATCCGAAGTGGCGGTGATCGTCGACGACGTGCCGATGGGGGCGGGGCCGGCCTTGGCGCGAAGCAAGATCCGGCTGGTGATGCTGGTCAACGACGTCTCGCTGCGCAACCTGATCCCGGCGGAACTGGCCAAGGGTTTCGGCTTTTTCCATGCCAAGCCCTCGACCGCCTTCTCGCCGGTGGCGGTGACATCCGACGAACTGGGCGCGGCCTGGGACGGCGCCAAGCTGTCGCTGCCCTTGGTCAGCACGCTCAACGGCAGGCGCATCGGCGATCCCGATGCCGGCGCCGACCTCAATTTCGATTTCGGGCAATTGGTGGCGCATGCCGCTCGCACGCGGCCGCTGGCGGCCGGCAGCATCGTCGGTTCGGGCACGGTCTCCAATCGCGACCGCCAGCGCGGCTCGTCCTGTCTGGCCGAGATCCGCACGCTCGAGACCCTGGCCGAGGGCAAGCCGCGCACGCCCTTCATGCGCTTCGGCGATCGCATCCGCATCGAGATGTTCGATGCCGACCGCCGCTCGATCTTCGGCGCCATCGACCAGCAAGTCGCGCGCTACACGCCGCCCGGCTGACATGCCGGGCTGGGCCAAGAATCTGCTCACGCTGCTGGGCGCGCTGGGGTTCCTGGCCCTGGCTTGCGAATTCGTGCTGTTCCGCTTGGTCATGCCGGGCACCGACCTGCCGGCGAATGCCATGATCGACGGCCTGATCCGCTGGCAGCCGGACAGCACCGGCGTGTATCGCCGCGGCAATGCCATCGCCGCGCCGTTCCGCATCAATCGCCAGGGCTGGAACAGCCGGCACGAATCCTATGCCGAGGCGCGGAGCGGCAAGTGCCGGGCGCTCTTGATCGGCGATTCCTATGTCGAGGCCTTCCAGGTCGAGCATCGGGCCAGCCTGGCCGAAAGGCTGGAGGACCAGCACGGCGCCGAGGTCTATCGCTTCGGCATCTCGGGCGCGCCGCTCAGCCAATACGTGCTGATGGCCGAGCGGCTGGTGCCGCGCTACGCGCCGGACCGCGTCATCGTTCTCCTGGTCCACAACGACTTCGTCGAATCCTATCGCCGCTTGCCGGGGCGCTTCACCTCGAGCTTCCTCAAGCTCGACCTGAACGAGGGTCGCGTCGCGGGCGAGACCCCGCCCGCGCCCTATGTCGCGCCGGCGACGGATTGGCTTCGGCGCAGCGCCACCATGCGTTTCTTCTGGTATCGCTGGAACGTGACGCCCGAGACCCTGCGCCGCGCGCTCGGCGGCGGCGAGCGCTTCGCCGCCAATGTGGCGGTCGACGAGGTCGCGGCCGAGCTGCCGAATATCCGTGTCGCGACCGAGCATTTGTTCGCTCGGCTGGCGCGGCTGGGGCGGCCGGTGCTGGTGGCGATGGACGGCGTGCGCCAGGCGATCTACGACGGCAGCGATGACGCTAGCGGAGTGCGCGCGCTCAATCGCCTGGCGGCCGAGGCGGCGGCGCGGCACGGCCTTGCCTTCCTCGACCTGCATACGGCCTTTGCCGCCGACTGGGCCCAGCACCGCCAGCGCTTCGATTTCGGCGACGTCGACTTCCATTGGAATCAGCGCGGCCACGATCTGGCCGCGCGCGCCATCGGCCGGCCCTGCTAAAGCGTGATCGAACCGTCTCGAACCGTGAGGTTTGAGACAGTTCGTGAATCCTGCCCGCATGTCCGGATATGTTCAGCGCTGCGTGGTCGCGGCGCGGCGTTCCAGCCACCAGCCATATTGTGGCGGCCAGAGGCCGAAATCGGGCCCGACGCCTAGCGCTTCGGCGGCATGCAGAGCCCAGAACGGATCATGGAGCGCCTCGCGGCCGATGGCGATCAGATCGGCATCGCCCGCCTGCAGGATGGCTTCGGCCTGAGGGCCGTCGAGAATCAGCCCGACCGCCATCGTCGCCAACCCGGACTCGCGCTTCAGGCGCGCGGCGTACGGCACCTGGAAGCCCGGCCGGCGCTTGACCCCGGCGGCGGTGGCCGAACCGGCAATGCCGCCCGAGGAACAGTCGACCACGTCGACGCCGCGCGCCTTCAGCTCCAGCGCCAGGGCGACGCTGTCCTCGACCGACCAGCCGCCCTCGGCGCCGTCGACGGTCGAGATGCGGAAGAACAGCGGCTTGGATGCGGGCCATATCGTCCGCACCGCCGCCGCCACTTCCAGCGCGATCCGCATCCGCCCGGCGCGATCGCCGCCATAGCCGTCGTTGCGATGGTTGCTGACCGGCGACAGAAAACTGGCGATCAAATAGCCGTGGGCGCCGTGGATCTCCAAGGCCTCGAAGCCGGCGGCGTCGGCGCGACCCGCGGCCGCGGCGAAAGCGCGCGTAAGTTCGGCGATGGCGGCCGCGCTCATCGCCTGCGGCATCAGCCAACCCGGACCGACCGGCTCGGGCGAGGGGGCGACGATCGGCCAGGGCGTGTCGCCGCGTGCCAGATCGGCCGAGCCCAGCGGGCCGTTGCCGTACCACGGTCGCGCCATGCTGGCCTTGCGGCCGGCATGACCGATCTGGATCGCGGGCACGGCGCCCTGGGCCTTCTGGAACGCGACCAGCGGCTTGAGCGCCTGGGCGTGGGCGTCCGACCACAGGCCGAGATCGCCATGGGTGATGCGGCCCTCGGGCACCACCGCGGTCGCCTCGGCAAAGACGATGCCGACGCCGCCGACGGCGAACTTGCCGAGATGGACCAGGTGCCATTCGTTGGCGATGCCGTCGCGGGCGCTGTACTGGCACATCGGCGAGATGACGATGCGGTTGCGCGCGGTCACGCCGCGCAAGACGATCGGTTCGAACAGCTTGGCCACGATCCGCCTCCTCAACCCAGCCAGCGGCGCAGCGCCTGGGCCGCGCGCGCGATCTCGTCCTCGGCCCCGGCAAAGGAAAAGCGCACATAGCGATGCCCGCGCGCGGTGTCGAAATCGACCCCGGGCGTGGCCGCGACCCCGGTCTCGGCCAGCATTTTCTTGCAGAACGCCACGCTGTCGTTGGAGAGGCGACGGATGTCGGCGTAGATGTAGAACGCGCCGTCGGCCGGCGCCGCGATCTCGAATCCGGCGCGCGGCAGGGCCTCCAACAGCAGCGCGCGATTGCGGGCGTAGGCGGCAACCCGCCGGTCGAGTTCGGGCCGGCAATCGAGCGCCGCCAGCGCCGCCTGCTGCGACAGGGCGGGCGGCGAGATGTAGAGGCTTTGCGCCAGCCGCTCGACCGGCCGCACCAGCGCCTCGGGCAGCACCAGCCAGCCCACCCGCCAGCCGGTCATGGCGAAGTATTTCGAGAAGCTGTTGACGACGATGGCATGGTCGGAAAAGCGCAAGGCGGTCTCGACCGGCTTGCCGTAGACGATGCCGTGATAGATCTCGTCCGAGATCAGCCAGGCATCGCGCTCGCGGCACCAGGCGCAGAGCGCTTCCAGTTCGGCCGGCGCCAGCATGGCGCCGGTGGGATTGGCGGGGCTCGCCACCAGCACGCCGGCCAAGGCGCCGGCGCCGTCCAGCAGCGCCGGCGTCGGCTGGAAGCCGGTTTCGGGTCCGGCCGCGAGGTTGACCGGCTGGAAATCGAGCGCCTTGAGGATGTTGCGATAGGCCGGATAGCCGGGATCGGCCAGGGCGATGCGGGCGCGCGGCTCGAACGCCGCCAGGAAAGCGAGCAGAAACCCAGCCGAGGACCCCGTCGTCACCACCACCCGCTCGGGCGCCAGGTCGATGCCGTAGCGGTCGCGATAATGCCCGGCGATGCGGGCGCGCAAGGGCGGAATGCCGAGAGATTCGGTATAGCCGATACGGCCGGCGGCGAGACAGCGCCGGGCGGCATCCAGCACGGCTTCGGGCGGCCCGCCGCCCGGCTCGCCGACCTCCATGTGCAGCACGTCGAGGCCCTGGGCGGCGCGGTCGTTGGCGGCCTTCAGCACTTCGAGGGCGATGAACGGATCGATCGCCGAACGCAAGGCGGGTTTCATGGCGGAAGTCAGTCCGATTCGAACGACAGGCCGAAGCCCTTGGGATCGTGGGCGGCGATGCAGCTTTCGGGCGCGCCCGGAACGCTTCGGAAGCAGAAAACGGTGTTGACCGTGGCGGCGAGTCCCAGTCGGTTCTCGCTCACGGCGATGCGGGCGGATTTGAGGTCGTAGTTCATCGCCACCAGTGCCTCGATCGCGCGTGCCGGCGCGGCGGCGTCGCCGCTGGCGGCCAGCGACAGGAACAGCGCCTTGACGCGCAGATTGGTCAAGAGGCCAAGCCCGAGCGCGGGCGTATCGCCGATCGGCGAAGCCAGCGCCACGCCGGTGCCCGGCACGGCCCGGCGCAGGCCGAACTCGAGACCCATGGTGAAGACGCAGGCGATGCCGTTGCCGCGCTTGTCGACCGCCACCAGATTGGTCCAGCCCGGTACCGGCCGACGGCCGAGCCGGGCCTTGTCGGCGGCCTCGCGCAGCACGCGCTCGCGCGCGGCGGGTCCGGCGCGCTGGACGGCATCGCCCTGCAAGAGATCGCGCCACAGCGCGGCCATGGCCTCGCCGCCCGGCATCTCGCCGGTGGGCGCGAACAGGATGGCGTCGCCGACCGCGTATGAGGCGGCCGGGCTCCAGCCGGCGGCGGTGCGGCGCATGGTTTCGAGGTCGACCTTGCCGCCGGATGCGGCAATGCCCTCGACCAGCTGGCCGGCCAGCGCGCCGGTATAGAAATCGACCACGCCATGGGCACGGATGCGCGCCAGCGTGCCGGCGAAATCGAAATTGGTCACGGTGGTTCCGACCGTGGGCGATTGGCCGTCGCCGAGCCCGATCAGGCGACGGATGGCGGGGTCGGGCTGGGCCTGGATGCGTGTCGCCAATGCCCGGCTGAGCGGCACGCCGAAGCGGGCCAGGTTCTCCGCCGGCACGGTGACTTGCGCCAAGCCGAGCCGCCCGAAACGGGCGTGCAGCGACAACAGGCCTCGGGTCATCAGCGGCACCGCGACCTCGCCGCCCGCGGCCGGCGCCCGCGGCAGGAAGTCGAGGGCGAAGCCCGCATTGCTCTTCTGGTCATAGGCCAGGCACAAGCCGCCGCCGCCCAGCCCGGCCGCGGCCGGATAGGTGAAGGCCAGCGTGAAGCCCATCGCCACCGCGGCATCGGCGGCATTGCCGCCGGCCGAAAGGATGTCGCGGCCGATGGTCGCGGCGCGCGGCTCGTCGGCGGCGACGCCGCCGATCGGACCCTCGACATGGCCGATGACGCCGACCGGGCGCTGTTCCTCGCCGCATGCCGCCAGCGCCGCCAACAGCGCCGCTGCCAGCATCGCCCGGCCCGGCCGAGATTGACGCTGGTCGCGCGGATACCTACTTATTTCGATCATGCTGGGCGTCGGACCGGTCAATCCCGTGTGGCGGAAAGCGCGCGTCTTCGTCGGCGTGCTGGCATTGTTGTCGGGCATGCTGCCGCATCAGCCGGCGACGGCACAGCGGACCGTCTCCCTCATCCGCGATGCCGAAATCGAAGATACCATCCGCGCCTATGCCGCGCCAGTGTTCGCCGCCGCCGGTCTCGAATCGGCGAGCGTCTCGGTCCATCTGATCGGCGATCCGGCGCTCAACGCCTTCGTCGCCGGCGGCCAGCGCATCTTCGTTCACACCGGGCTCCTGATGTCGGGCGAGACGCCGGCCCAAGTCATCGGCGTGCTGGCGCACGAGACCGGCCACATCGCCGCCGGCCATCTGGCGCGCGCCCATGACGCCATGCGCGGCGCCGCCGCGGCGATGATCGCCGCCATGGTGCTGGGCGCGGTGGCGGTGGCGGCGGGGGCCGGGGACGCCGGCGTTGCCGCGGTGATCGGCGGTTCCAGCATGGCCGAGCGCGGCTTCCTCGCCTTCTCGCGCACCCAGGAGGCCTCGGCCGATCAGGCGGCGCTGTCCTATCTCGAACGCACCCAGCAATCCGCCCGCGGGCTGGTGGAAGTGCTGCAGAAGCTGGGCGACCAGGAGGCGTTGCAATCCTCGCGCCAGGATCCCTATATCCGCTCGCACCCGCTGTCGCGCGATCGCATGAACTTCATCGAGGGGCACATCGCCCGCTCGCCCTACAGCGATGCGCCGCCGCGACCCGAATTCGTCGAACGCCACGCCCGCATGCGGGCCAAGCTGTTCGGATTCCTCGATCCGCCGGCGCGCACGCTGCGGCGCTATCCCGAGGGCGACGTCTCGCTGCCGGCGCGCTATGCCCGCGCCATCGCCCATCACCGCGCCGGCCGCACCGCCGAGGCGCTGGCCGAGATTGATGCGCTGGTCGCGGCCCATCCCGGCGATCCCTATTTCCACGAGCTGCGCGGTCAGATCCGGATGGAGAGCGGCGATCCCAAGGGCGCGGTGCCGGACTATCGCGAGGCAAGGCGGTTGGCGCCGAAATCGGCCCTGCTGGCCTCCGATCTGGGCAAGGTGCTGATCGCGACCGAGGACGACGCCAATATCAAGGCCGCGGTCGAGCACCTGGTGTTCGCGACCCGCGGCGACCCGACCGACCCGCAGGCCTGGTATCACCTGTCGGTGGCGCAGGGCCGCACCGGCGAAATCGGACTGGCCAATTTGGCCAGCGCGGAACGCGCGCTGCTGCAGGGCCAGTACGTCCAGGCGCGCGAGATGGCGCGCCGGGCGATGGGTCGGCTGAGCGAGGGTTCGCCCGGCTGGCTGCGCGCCCAGGATCTCGAAGGCGAGGCCATTCGGCTGCGCCAGAACCAGCAGCAGGGGCGCTGAATGGCCGACGGCTACATCCTGGCGCTCGATCAGGGCACCACCTCCTCGCGCGCCATCGTCTTCGACCGCATGGGCGCGATCCGGGGTACCGGCCAGGTCGAGTTGCCGCAGATCTACCCCCAGCCCGGCTGGGTCGAGCACGACGCCCAGCGCATCTGGCAGGACAGTCTTGCCTCGGCGCGCGACGCCTTGGCCAAGGCCGGCATTGCCGCCTCCGATCTGGCGGCGATCGGCATCACCAACCAGCGCGAGACGACGGTGTTGTGGGAACGCGCCGGCGGCCGACCTCTGCACAATGCCATCGTCTGGCAGGACCGCCGCACGGCCGAACGCTGTGCCGCGCTGCGCGCCCAGGGCCAGGACCGGCGCGTAGCCGCGCTGACCGGCCTGGTGCTCGATCCCTACTTCTCGGCCACCAAGCTGGCCTGGCTGTTGGACAACGTGCCGGGGGCGCGGGCGCGGGCCGAGCGCGGCGAGCTGGCCTTCGGCACGATCGATAGCTGGCTCTTGTGGAACCTGACCGGCGGCAAGGTCCACGCCACCGACGCCTCCAACGCCGCCCGCACCATGCTGTTCGACATCCACCGCCAGGAGTGGAGCGAGGAACTGCTGGCGCTGTTCGGCGTGCCGCGCGCGATATTGCCCGAGGTGTGGGATTCGAGCGGCCGCTTCGGCCAGGCCGACAAGGCGCTGCTGGGCGCGGCGGTGCCGATTTCGGGCATCGCCGGCGACCAGCAGGCGGCGACCTTCGGCCAGGCCGCCTTCGCGCCCGGCGACATCAAAAGCACCTACGGCACCGGCTGCTTCGTCCTGGTCAACACCGGGGAGCGCGCGGTGGCCTCGGCCCATCGCCTGCTGACCACGGTCGCTTGGCGGCTGGGCGGGCGGACCACCTATGCGCTCGAGGGCAGCATCTTCGTCGCCGGCGCGGCGATGCAATGGCTGCGCGACGGGCTCAAGCTGTTCGCGCGCGCTGCCGACAGCGAGGCGCTGGCGCGCGCCGCGGCCTCGACCGGCGGGGTCTATTTGGTGCCGGCCTTCGTCGGCCTGGGCGCGCCCTATTGGGATGCCGGTGCGCGCGGCGCGATCCTTGGCCTGACGCGCGATTCCGGCATCAAGGAGATCGCGCGCGCGGCGCTGGAAGCGGTGGCCTACCAGACCCGCGACCTGATGGAGGCGATCCGTGCCGACGGCATCGCGCCCACCTCGCTGAAAGTTGATGGCGGCATGGTGGCGAATTCCTGGCTGATGCAGTTCCTGGCCGATATGATCGACCTGCCGGTCGAACGGCCGGTGGTGACCGAGACCACCGCGCTGGGCGCGGCCTATCTGGCGGGACTGGCCGAAGGCGTCTGGGGCGGGCTCGACCAGGTCGCCCGGGCCTGGAAGCGCGAGGCGCGTTTCGCTCCGGCGATGGCGCGGGCCGATCGCGACCGGCTCTACGCCGGCTGGAAGGACGCCGTCGGTCGGGTGCGCTCGGGCAGGGGATGAGGAGAATGCGATGAAGCGGGTCCGGTTTTTGGCGGTGTTGGGCGCGATCGGGTTGTTCGCCGCGCCGACGCCGTCCCTGGCGCAGTTCTCTTCGGATCAGACCAAGGCGATCGAGGCCATCGTCCGCGACTATCTGATGCGTCGTCCCGAAGTCCTGATCGAGGCCATCCAGGCCTACGAGGCGCGCGAAAAACTCAGCAAGGACCATGCCGCCCAGGCCGCGCTCAGGGGCGAGCGCAAGAACCTGGACGCCGATCCGGGCGATTTCACGATCGGCAACCCCAAGGGCGACGTCACCGTGGTCGAGTTCTTCGACTATCGCTGCCCCTACTGCAAACGCGCCCATGCCGTGGTCGAGGCGCTGATCAAGGCCGAGCCGGGCGTGCGGGTGGTGCTGAAGGAGTTTCCGATTCTCGGCCCGGGTTCGCTGTTGGCGGCGCGGGCGGCGATGGCGGCGCGCAAGCAGGGCAAGTACCGCGACATGCACGATGCGCTGATGGCCTCGCGCGGCACCATCGACGACGAGGCGGTGGCGCGCATCGCCGGCGAGAAGAAACTCGACCTGGCGCGGCTCAAGCGCGACATGGCCGATCCCGAGATCGAGGCCGTGCTCAGGCGCAATCACGAACTGGCGCGGCGGCTCAACATCTCCGGCACGCCGGCTTTCGTCATCGGCGACGCCATCGCGCCTGGGGCGATGGAACTGGCCGACATGCGGACGATGGTGGCCGAGGCCCGCGCCGGTTGCCAGAGCTGCTGAAGCCTTAAAAAGCTCCGCCGGTCATTCGCGACCACCACCCGGTCTTGCGCGGCTTGGGCGGGCCTTCGGACTCGGCCGGAGGCGGCGGCGCTTCGCTCGCGGACGGAGAAGGAGGGGGCGGCGGGGGAAGCGGTGCCGCTTCGACCGCCGGCGGAGCCGGGGGTGCGGGCGGCGGCGGCGAATAAGCCGGCGGCCGGTTGAGCATTTCGCTGGCGAACTGATCCGGCGTCATGAACGGCCGCGGACTCTCCTGACCTTCGCCCTCGGGACGCTGGCCGATGTCCTGGTCGCGCTCGCGGAAGCGGCGTCCGCCGCGGCGGCCGCGACGACGACGCGAGGACCGCTCGCCGCCTTCGCCGCGATCGTCGGTCGGCCGCCCCGAAGAGGCGACGATGTCGCCCGGCGGCTGAACCGCATCCTGGCCTTCGGAGGCCGAAGGCACCGCCTGGTCGGTCTCGCCCTCGATCGGCTGCACGCCGAGCGGAGCTTCGGCCTGGCCGCGGTCGTGACGCTCGCGGCCACGGCCGCGCCGGCGGCGCCGGCCGCGCCGATGCTCGTCGCGCTCGCCGCCTTCGGTGACGGCCTGGCCGGAGGACGCCGCCTCGTTTTCGGCCAGCGCCGCGGCGTGCGCCGCGTCCAGATCGGAGGCGCTGGGCGCGGCGGCGACGGATTCCCCGGCTTCGATCGCGGCCTCGGGCGGCGGACTGACCGCGTCCGGGGTCATGATCGGGCCGCGCGGCGCCTGGGGCTGGCCGCCCTGTTGGCGCGGCTTCGAACGCTCGATGCGGCAATCGGGCGGAACCAGGCTGTCGTCGGCCTGGACGACGATGCGCATGCCGTACTTCTGCTCGAACTCGTGGAGCTGGCCGCGCTTGGCGTTGAGCAGGTAGAGCGCCACCCCTTCGGGGACGTGGACCACGATCTCGGCGCTGCGGCTCTTGGCGATCTCTTCCTCGATCTCGCGCAACACCGACAGCGCGCTGGATTCGGTCGAGCGCAGATAGCCCGTGCCGGCGCAATGCGGGCACTTGACCCCCATCGATTCCAGCAGCGAGGGCCGCAGCCGCTGGCGCGACATCTCCAGCAGCCCGAACGGGCTGATGCGGCCGACCTGGATGCGGGCGCGGTCGCTCTTCAGCGCCTCCTTGAGGCGGCGTTCGACCGCGCGGTTGTTGCCGCCGCTGTCCATGTCGATGAAGTCGATCACGATCAGCCCGGCCAGGTCGCGCAGGCGCAGCTGCCGGGCGACCTCGTCGGCCGCCTCGAGATTGGTGCGCAGCGCGGTGTCCTCGATGTGGCGTTCGCGCGTGGCGCGGCCCGAGTTGACGTCGATCGCCACCAGCGCCTCGGTCTGGCCGAAGACGATGTAGCCGCCCGACTTCAACTGCACGGTCGGATTGTGGATGCCCTCCAGGATCTGCTCGACCTGGAAGCGCTGGAACACCGGCACGCGGTCGCGGTAGGCGCGGACCTTGTCCTCCATGCTGGGCATCATCTGGCGGACGAAGTCGCGCGCGGCGCGATAGCCGTCCTCGCCCTCGACCAGCACTTCCTCGATGCCCTGGTGGAACAGGTCGCGGATCGAGCGCTTGATCAGGTTGGCTTCCTCGTAGATCAGCGCCGGCGCGGTCGATTTGAGCGTCAGGTCGCGGATCCCGTCCCACAGCCGCAGCAGGTATTCGAAGTCGCGCTTGATCTCGGGCTGGGCGCGCTGCATGCCGGCGGTGCGCAGGATCACGCCCATGCCCTCGGGCACGTCGAGGCCCGACACCACCTCCTTGAGGCGGCGGCGGTCCTGGGCGTCGACGATCTTGCGGCTGATGCCGCCGCCGCGCGGCGAGTTGGGCATCAGTACGCAATAGCGGCCGGCCAGCGAGATGTAGGTGGTCAGCGCCGCGCCCTTGTTGCCGCGTTCCTCCTTGACCACCTGGATCAGCATGATCTGGCGGCGCTTGATGACCTCTTGGATCTTGTAGGAGCGCAGCCGGCGGACGCGCGGCCGCGGCACTTCGTCGGCGGCATCGGCCGCTCCGCCCAGCGCCTCGACATGGATCGGTTCGGGCGCGGCCTCGCCAAGCGGCTCCTCGCCCGATGCCGACTCGGTCGCCGGCAATGGGCTGTCGGTCTCGGGGGCGCCGAAACCGACGTCGACCGCGGGGCCGGGCAGAAGCGGGGCGGGGGAGGCATCGGCCGCGATCGGAATCGTCGCCAGCGGATCGGACGGCGGTTGGGCCGCGGGCGTCGCCTCGTCCTCCTTGGGTTCGCTCGGCGGCGTCGGCGGCAAAGGCTCGAGATCGGCCGCCAGCACCGGCGAGGGTTCCATCGGCTGGCTGGCGGTCTCGGCGGTCGGCAGCGGCGCCTCGATCGTGCCGACCGGCATGTCGGGCACGTCGATTTCAGGCCGTGCCGCGGTATCGGGCTGGTCGTCGTCGTCGTGGTCGCGTGCCTCGCGCGCCTCGGCCTCGAGCAGGGCCTGCCGGTCGGCGACCGGGATCTGATAGTAGTCGGGATGGATTTCGGCGAACGGGATGAAGCCGTGCCGATTGCCGCCATACTCGACGAACGCCGCCTGCAGCGACGGTTCGACCCGGGTTACCTTGGCAAGATAGATGTTGCCTTTGAGCGGACGGCGGTGCTCGGACTCGATGTCGAAATCATCCAGCCGATTTCCGGTCACGACCGCCACCCGAGTTTCCTCCAGGTGGGCGGCGTCGATCAACATACGCGTAGCCATTAAAGCGATCTCCATGCCGAACTCTGGTCGCCTGCGATGGCGCCCGGCGACGGTCCGGCGTCGTTGGGGTAAGCGTTGCGGGATTGAGGTTGTGATCGCGGGCGGGCACCAGGCACAGGCTGGCGCGGGCCGCGCGATCGGCGATCTCAAGACGACGCGACATCCGCCCGGGCGTCGGGTTCGGCCAGCGCGAACGGGCAAGCATCGCGCCGCCTTTGCGGGGCGATGGGGCCGGTCCACGACGCTGGCTAGAAAGGGGCGCCGAATGATAGGCGGGCGTCATCGGCGGGCACCATAGTCGCTAACCCTTCGCAGCACAACGGTTTTTTCAACCAGTGCAAAACCAATGCAAAACGAGGGCGGCGGGCGAAGTTCTTGCGCGACGGCTGGCGAATCATGCTATCCAATTCAAATTCAAGGGAGAATCAGCGGCGTCATGGCCGCGTTCGCAGGCCGATTCGGACGATTCCTGGCGGTGCTGGGGTTGACGCTCTGGGCCGGCGCGGTTCAGGCCGCGACCGCGGCCACTGGCGTTCGCGTCGCCCCCCAGGGCGAGGGCGCGCGGCTGGTGCTCAACCTGTCCGAACCGGTCGAGTATTCGCTTTTCACTCTCGCCAACCCCGATCGGGTCGTGATCGAACTGCCCGAACTCGACTGGCAAGTGGCCGGCAATCCCGCCGGCGGGCTGGTCGAACGCGTACGCTACGCCCGCAATCGGCCCGGCGTCGGCCGGGTGGTGATCGATCTGGCCAAGCCGGCCCGCATCGCCGGGCATTTCATCCTGCCGCCTTTGAACGGGCAGGGGCACAGGCTGGTGCTCGACCTTCAGCCGGGCGCGGCGCCTCAGGCCGAACTGCGCAGCCCGCGGCCCGAACCGGAACGCCAGGCGCTGGCGGCGCCCTTGCCGCCGCCGCCCGCGGCCAAGACCCAGCCGCGCAAGCCCGAGAAACGGGTGGTGGTGATCGATCCCGGCCATGGCGGCGAAGATCCCGGCACGATCGGGGTCGCCGGCACGACCGAGAAGTCGGTGACGCTGGCGGTGGCGCTGGACTTGCGTCGCGCACTGCTGACCACGGGCCGCTACAGCGTGTTCATGACCCGCGACCAGGACGTGTTCATCCCGCTGCGCGATCGGGTGGCGACGGCCGTCAAGGCCAATGCCGATTTGTTCATTTCGCTGCATGCCGATTCGAATCCGGTCAAATCAACCCGCGGCGCCTCGGTCTACACGCTGTCGGACAAGGCCTCGGACAAGGAAGCCGAGGCGCTGGCGGCCAAGGAGAACAAGGCCGACCTGATCGCCGGATTCGCCGCCGACCTCAACGAATACGACGCCGCCACCCGCGGCATCCTGATCGATTTCGCGCTCAAGACGACGATGGAGTATTCCGGCCGCTTCGCCAAATACACCTTGTTGCCCGAGCTCGAACGCCAGGTACGGGTGCTGCCCAACCCTTATCGCTTCGCCGGCTTCCGGGTGCTGCGCGTGCCCAACACGCCCTCGGTGCTGGTCGAGATGGGCTATCTCTCCAACCGCGAGGACGAGAAGGTGCTGACCTCGGCCAGGGGCCGCCAGGCGCTGGTCGCCGCCTTGGCCCGCGCCGTCGACCGCCATTTCGCCGAAGCCAAGTATTGAGATCCGTCGCCATGCTTCGGCCACAATGCCGGGCTAGGTCCTGGCGGCCATGAGAGGTTTTCTGCGTTTCATCGCCGCCAGCCTGGTGGTGCTGGTGTTGGTGGCCATCGCCGGGGCGGGGGTGGGCCTGGCCGGGCTGTGGTTCTTCGGCCGCGGCCTGCCGGACTATTCGCAGCTGGCGCATTACGAGCCGCCGGTGACGACCCGGGTCTATGCCGGCGACGGGCGGTTGATGACCGAATTCGCGCGCGAAAAGCGCGTCTTCGTGCCGATCGAGAACCTCCCCAAGAAGCTGATCGAGGCCTTCCTTTCGGCCGAGGACAAGAATTTCTACGAACACCAGGGGATCGATCCGCTGGGCATCCTGCGCGCCATCTACGTCAATCTCAACAATCTCGGCTCGGGACGGCGCCTGGTCGGCGCCTCGACCATCACCCAGCAGGTGGCCAAGAACTTCCTGCTCGGCAGCGAGGTGTCCTACAAGCGCAAGGTGCGCGAGGCGATCCTGGCCTTCCGCATCGAACGCGCGCTGGCCAAGGAACGCATCCTCGAGCTCTATCTCAACGAGATCTATCTCGGCTTCCAGGCCTACGGCGTGGCGGCGGCGGCGCTGTACTATTTCGACAAGTCGCTGGACGAGCTGACCATCGGCGAGATGGCCTTCCTGGCCGCGCTGCCCAAGGCGCCCAACAACTACCATCCCGTACGCCGGCCCGAGGCGGCCAAGGCGCGGCGCGACTACGTGCTCGATCGCATGCTCGAGGACGGCTACATCAACCTGACCGAGGCGGCGTGGTTCAAGCAGGGTCCGGTCACCGCCCGCCAGCGCAAAGAGGTCGAGTACGTCCCGGCCGAATACTTCACCGAGGAAGTGCGCCGCGAACTGGCCGCGGCCTATGGCGAGCGCGCGCTCTACGAGGGCGGGCTGCAGGTACGCACCTCGCTCGATTCGCACATGCAGGCGATCGCCACCGATGCGCTGCGCCGCGGCCTGATCGACTACGACCGCCGCCATGGCTATCGCGGGCCGCTGGTCGCCGCCAAGCGCGGCGTGGCGCCGCGCGACATGCTGGGCCAGGCCGAGACGCCGCCGGGGATCGCGCCTTGGCAGATGGCGGTGGTGATGGCGTCCGATCACGCCGGCCATGCCGAGATCGCGCTGGCCAACAACCGCCGCGGCCTGATCCCGATGGACGAGTTGAGCTGGGCGCGAACCCCCGGCAGCAACCAGACCGTCGGCCCGGCGCCAAGGCGCCCCGCCGACGTGCTGCGGCCAGGCGACGTCATCCTGGTCGAGCCGATCGCCGACAAGAAGGACGTCTACGGCCTCAGGCAGGTGCCGGAAGTCGGCGGTGCCGCGGTGGTGATGGACCCGCATACCGGCCGCGTACTGGCGATCGTCGGCGGCTATTCCTACGACATCAGCCAGTTCAACCGCGCCATCCAGGCCTTCCGCCAGCCCGGCTCGGCCTCCAAGCCGATGATCTATCTGGCCGCGCTCGAGGCCGGGCTGACGCCGGCCAGCCGCATCCTGGACGCGCCGGTGGCCTATCCGCAAGGACCCGGCCTACCGCTGTGGGAGCCCAAGAACTACGACCGCAAATTCGCCGGCCCGATCTCGATCCGCCGCGCGCTCGAACAGTCGCGCAACGTGCCGACGGTGCGCATCGCCGCCCATGTCGGCATGGACAAGGTGATCGACGTCTTCAAGCGCCTCAACGTGGTCGACGAGATGCGGCCGATGTTGTCGATGTCGCTGGGCGCGGGCGAGACCACGCTTCTGCGCCTGACCGCGGCCTACGCCACCCTGGTCAACGGCGGCAAGCATGTCGAGCCGACGCTGATCGACCGCGTCCAGGACCGCTACGGCAAGACCGTGTTCCGCCATGACGGCAGGCTGTGCCCGTTCTGCGGCCTGCGCGAATGGCCGGGCGGCGACGATCCCGACCTGCCCGACCAGCGCCTGCAGGTGGTCTCGGCCCAGCACGCCTATCAGATGGTCAATCTCTTGACCGGCGTGGTCGAGCGCGGCACCGGCACGCGCGTCAAGGCGGTCGGCAAGCCGCTGGCCGGCAAGACCGGCACCACCAACAGCGCCTATGACGCCTGGTTCGTGGGCTTCGCGCCCGACCTCGCGGTCGGCGTGTTCGTGGGATTCGATCAGCAGAAGACGCTGGGTCCGCGCGAGACCGGCGGCGTAGTCGCGGCGCCGATCTTCCGCGACATCGTCGCCAAGGCGCTGGAAGGCCAGCCGGCGCAGCCCTTCCGCACCCCGCCCGGGGTGCGGCTGGTGCGGGTCGATCCCGAGACCAGCCTGCCGGCGGCCGGCCCGCGCGCCATTCTCGAGGCCTTCCTGCCCGGCTCCGAGCCCGACGGGCCGCAGCCGATCCTGGGACGCGACGATCTCAACAATCTCAGCGTAACCGGCGGGCTCGAGGCGCCGGGCCTGGGCGACGACGGCGAAGCCGATCCCAGCCCCGGCGGACTCTATTGATCCGGGCGCGGTTTGGCCCTAAACAGCCGCCGCCATGCGCGCCGAAATCCAAGCCCAGGTCGAGGACATCAAGCAGTCGCTGGAACTGCTGAGGAGGGGTCTTTGACTGGGACGCCGCCCACAAGCGCCTCGCCGAGCTGAACGCCAAGGCCGAAGATCCCAAGCTTTGGGACAAGCCGCAGGTGGCGCAGAAGCTGATGCGCGAGCGCACAAGACTGACCGAGAGCATCGCCGCATTCGGCGCGCTGGAAGCGCGGCTGGCGGATTCCACCGGCCTGGTCGAGTTGGCCGAGGCCGAGAACGAGCCCGAGGTGCTGGCCGATGCCGAGCGCCAGATCGGCGAGCTGCGGGCCGAGGCGCGATCCAAGGCACTGGCGGCGCTGCTTTCGGGCGAGGCCGACGGCAACGACGCCTATCTCGAAATCCATGCCGGCGCCGGCGGCACCGAAAGCCAGGACTGGGCCGAGATGCTGGCGCGGATGTACACCCGCTGGGCCGAGCGCCGCGGCTTCAAGGCGGCCTGGATCGAGGAAAGCCCGGGCGAAGAGGCCGGGCTGAAATCGGCCACCATCGAGATCAAGGGCGAGGACGCCTATGGCTGGCTCAAGACCGAGTCCGGCGTCCACCGCCTGGTGCGCATCTCGCCGTTCGATTCCAACGCCCGCCGCCAGACCAGCTTCGCCAGCGTCTGGGTCTATCCGGTGGTCGACGAGGACATCGAGATCGAGGTGCTGGAAAAGGATTTGAGGGTCGACACCTATCGTGCCTCGGGCGCCGGCGGCCAGCACGTCAACAAGACCGACAGTGCGGTGCGCATCACCCATCTGCCGACCAACATCGTCGTCGCCTCGCAAAGCGAGCGCAGCCAGCACAAGAACCGCGCCACGGCGATGCGCATGCTGAAGGCGCGGCTGTTCGAGCGCGAGATGCAGAAGCGCGACGCCGCCCGCGCCGCCGAGGAAGCCGCCAAGACCGACATCGGCTGGGGCCACCAGATCCGCTCCTACGTCCTGCACCCCTACCAGATGGTCAAGGATCTGCGCACCGCGGTCGAGACCTCGGACACTCAGGGCGTGCTCGACGGCGATCTCGACGCCTTCATGGAGGCGGCGCTGGCCGAGCGGCTGGGCAAGGGCGCCAAGCGCGCCGACGCCAAGGCCGACGCCGCCGGCGAAGCGGCGGAGGCTTAAGCCACCCGTCCAGCCGTGCTATCGTCCCGCCATGGAACCGGCACTCGATCGCATCACTTTCGACCCTACCGTCATGGGCGGTCGAGCCTGCATCCGTGGCTTGCGCATGCCGGTCTCGCTGATCGTCCGGTTGGTCGCCAATGGCATGACGGTCGAACAGATCGTGGCCGAACATCCGGATCTCGAAGCCGAAGACGTTCGACAGGCATTGCGCTACGCCGCTCATTTGACGGAAGAGCGCATCGTTCCTGCCTAAGGCGAGAGTGCAATGCGGTTCCTCGTCGATCAGTGCGTCTCGCCGCAAGTCGGGGAGGTATTGCGCCGTTTCGGTCATGATGCAGTCCATCTGCGCGACCGTGGCATGTCACGCTCGACCGATCGGCAGGTGTTTGAGTTCGCCGCAATTGAAGGCCGCGTCGTCGTGACATTCGATCTGGATTTCGGCGAATTGGCGATGCAATCCGAGATGTCGGGTGGCCGTGTGATCGTGATGCGGTTTGAGGACCAGCGCGCCGTGTCGGTGGTCGCTCGGCTGCTGGAGATCATGCCACTGATCGGCTCGCTCGGTGCCAGCTGGGTGGTTACACTGGAGAGCAACCGCAGCCGAGTCATGCCGCTGCCGATCGGCGAGAGCGAGGACCCCGCATCATGACCTACACCGCCTTCGATTATGCCGTGGCCGACAAGGTGGCGACCGTGCGGCTCAACCAGCCCGAGCGGCGCAACGCCATGACGCTGGCGTTCTGGCAGGAGATCGCCGACGTCTTCGCCGCCATCGACGCCGATCCCGGCGTGCGCTGCGCGGTGCTGTGTTCGAGCGGCAAGCATTTCACCGCCGGGCTGGACCTGATGGCCTTCGCCGGCTTCGCCGCCGACGCGGCCAAGGCCGAGCGCGGCCGCAACGCCGAACGGCTGCGGCGCACCGTGCTGGAAATGCAAGAAAGCTTCAACGCCATCGAGCGCTGCCGGGTTCCGGTGCTGGCGGCGATCCAGGGCGGCTGCATCGGCGGCGGGGTCGACATGGTCACTGCCTGCGACGTGCGCTATGCCACCCAAGACGCCTTCTTCCGCGTCCACGAGATCAACATCGGCATGGCGGCCGATGTCGGCACCTTGCAGCGCCTGCCCAAGCTGATCCCGGCGGGTGCGGCGCGCGAACTAGCCTATACCGGGCGCGACTTGCCGGCGGCGCGGGCGCTTGAGCTTGGCCTGGTGACGCGGCTCTTTGTCGATCAGGCGGCGATGGAGGCCGAGGTGCAGGCCATCGCCGGCGAGATCGCCGCCAAGTCGCCGCTCGCCGTCGCCGGCAGCAAGGAGATGCTCAACCACGCCCGCGACCATTCGGTCGCCGAGGGCCTGAGTTACATTGCGGCCTGGCAATCGGGTATGTTGCTGAGCGACGATCTGGGCGAGGCGCTGGCGGCGCAGCGCGACAAGCGCCCGGCCAAGTTCGCCGATCTGTTGGCGCCGCGGCGCATCGTGCGGCGGCGCGATCCCTGAAACGGATCGGCGATCCCGACCCCGTCACGACACGAAAGGCAGCAACCATGAGCGACGAGATTCCGGCGATCGAGCAAGTGGTCCAGACCTATTTCGACGGGCTTTACGACGGCGACACGCGCAAGCTGGCGGCGGCGTTTCACGACGCCAGCCATCTCTATTCGGTCGGACCCGAGGGCGTGCAGGACTTGCCGCGGGCCAAATGGTTCGAGTTGGTCGAGGGCCGCCCCTCGGGCAGGGCGCGCAATCTGGCCCGGCGCGACCGGATCGTCTCGATCGACCTCAGCGGGCCCGAGACCGCCTACGTCAAGGTCGAGTGCCAATTGCCGCCGCGCTATTTCACCGACTACCTGCTGCTGCTCAAGACGGGCGAGGGCTGGAAAATCATCTCCAAGTCCTTCCGCGCGGAGACCCGCAACTGAGGTGCCTAGACCGCGATCGGTTTGCATGGAATCGCAGACGCTATTCCATGCAAACCGTGAATCGCGGTCCCGAGCGGGATACGCGGGCATGATTGGCGCTCCGTCCCGAACCGCATGGTTCAAGACGGATCGACCATGCCCCGTATAGCCGCCGCAACCTTCGCGGTTCAGGCGACGGCGCCGCCGAGCCGCGCCAGCGCGCCCCGCATCTGGCTCATGCGCGCGCTTTCGTAGGCGGTGAACGCGCCCGACTGGCCGGACTTGGCCAAGGCCTTTTTCAGCGCCTCGGGATCCTCGGGGCCGTCCTTGATGAAGCTGTAGGCCTTGCGCATCGCCCGCATGGCGTCTTCGACCAGGGTCTGGGCGTCGGTCGCGGCCTTGATGTCCTTGAGGCCGGTCGTGCCGCTGGTCAGGCCGAGATAGAAGTTGCTCTGGACCCGAGCCTCGGCCTCGCGGTCGCCCTTGTAGGGCGTGCCGATCAGCGTGGTGGCGCGAATGCCGAGGCCGCGCAGCGCGTCCGATCCGGCGGCGCCGGCGCCGATGGTGATCTTGTGGCCGTTGAGCGCCTCGATCTGCAGCTGCTTGCCGTCGCCGGTCGACTTCATCCGCGCCGAACCGTTGATGCCCAGCGCCGATTGGATCTTGGTGGCGATCGCGCTCCAGGTGTCGTTGGCGCCGACCGAGACGCGCTTGATCGTGCCGTCGTCGACCTGGACGGTGAAGTACTGGTCGGCCCGCGCCGAGGTGGTCTGGACCACGTTGTCGTAGGATCCCGGCGTGATCTCGCCGCGCGGCAGTCCCAGCCGCGACAGGATGTCGGTGCCGGTGGAATCGAACGAGATGCCGGTGGCGCGCATGGCGAACGGCCCGCCGACCTGATTGACGTATTGGCGCGCACCCGCGGAATCGAACTTGGCCATGAAGGCGTCTTGGCCGCCGGCCGATAGCGCCGCGCCGAGACTGCCCGCGGTCGAGCCGGCCAGGTAGACGTTGCCGGCGCCGTCGACCCGCACGCCGGCGACCTCGTCGTTGGCGGCGGTGCCGACATAGGTGGTGTAGTCGATCGCGGCGCTGCCGCCGGAATCGGTGATCTGGGTGAGGAACCCGTCCAGCCCGCCAGAATGCGCGGTCACGGTGGTGCCGGCCAGCGCGGCATTGGCGGTGGTGCCGCCGACATAGACCTTGCCGCCCGAGACCGTCAGCCCGCCCAGCGCCCCGCCATCGCCGAGGGCGCCGAGATTGACCGACCAGGTGGCGCCGGCGCCGGCGGCATCGGCGTATTTCGAAACCACCACGTTGCCGTCCTGCTGGGACATGACGAAGACGTTGCCGGCATTGTCGACCGCGACCGATTTGGCCAGGTCGCCGCCGACGGTGCCGAACTGGTTGTTGTAGACCAGCGCCCCGGTGCCATCGAGCTTGGTGACGTAAGCGTCGCGCCCGCCCACCGCGGTCTGGCCGGCGAGGGCGCTGTCGGTATAGCCGCTGACGAAGATGTTGCCCGAGCTGTCAACCGTCACGCCCAATGCCCCGTCGGCCGTGCCCGGCGCGATCTGGCGGGTCCAGGTCTCGAGCCCGTCCGAATTCAGCTTGGTGACGAAGGTGTCGGTGCCGCCGCCGATGGCGGTTCCGCTCAGCTTGGCGGTGGTCTGGCCGGCGATGACGACGTTGCCCGAGGAATCGACGCTGACCGCCAGCCCCTTGGTGTCGGTGGCGCCGCCGAGCAGGTGCGACCACACCAGATTGCCGGCCGGATCGTACTTGGCCAGGAAGGCGTCGTTCTGGCCCGAGGCGATCTCGCCGCCGATGCCGCCCTGGCTGGTGCCGACGACATAGCTGTAGCCGTCGGCGCCGGTGATAACCTGATTGCCGCTGTCGGCGGCCGAGGTATTGAGATCCCGCCGCCAGGCCAAGCTGGCCTCGGTGTTGGCAAGATCGTCGAACTTCATCAGGAAGGCCCCGGAATTGGTCCCGGTCCCCGCCTGGCCGACCATATAGGCGGCGCCTTCCTGGGTGGCGGCATCGGCGGTCAGGGTGACGGTCTCGATGCCGGTGGTCTGGTTGATCTTGATGCCGTAGGACTCGGCGTTGAAGCGCGTCACTTCGAAGCGCGTCACCACCCCGGCGAAGGCCAGTTCGCCGTTGATGTAGCCGACCACGTCGTCGATGTTCTTGACCCCACCCGCGTTGTTGAGGTCGATGGCGATGTTCTTGACCGTGCCGTTGTTGTTGGTGGTGATGGTGAATTTGGAATTGGCGTCGATGAAGGGCAGGGCCGAGGTGCGGTCGGTCATGAACGACGCGCCCTGGGTATAGGAAAGCTGCGACTTGGTGGCGACGCTGGCGCGCATCGACGATTCCTTGACCCCCAGCACCACGTCGATGCCGTTGAAGTCGGTCTCGCCGATGAACTTCTTGAGTTCACCCATGTATTTCTGGAACTGCTTGTCCAACGTCGCGAACTGGCCGGTCGCCGCCTTGTCGGTGGCGGCGTAATTGGTCAAGTCGCCCATCTTGGCAAGCCCGCGGTAGAGCGCGAACAGGTTCTGGATGTCCTTCTGCTCGTTCGAGCGGACCCGCGTCAGATCGGGCGCCGTTATCAGCGGGTCGTTCGACAGCAGCTTGTTGATGACCGGGCCCTTGGTCGGTTCGGCCGGCAGCCGCCAGGGCGGGATGTCGATGCGGTCCTTCAGCTGGCCCTGCAATTGGCCCAGCGCCGCGAGACCCGGCTTGACCTTGAGCCCGGCCGCGCCGATTACCGAAAAATCCACCGGCACATAGGCATTGGCGGCGCTGGGCGCCTGGTAGCCGAAGGGGTTGAAGAGTTGGATGGGCATGTCGATCTCAGCGCTCCGGCTTTCTACCTGTTCGCTGCCTCTCTCCGGCCGCGTTCTGTCGGTCGGATCGAGACTAATATCGCAGGTTCGAAGCCGGCTTACAATCGGTAAATATTGCCGGGCCGCGGCGTTAACCCCTTGTTAACCAAGCAGAGTTTAAGCTCCCGATCCGCCTGTCTGGACAGCGGGTTAGGGGCGGGCTAAGGATGCCCCCGGAGGACGATTCGTGAGCTTTTCGGCCCAGTTTTTCCGCGAAGTCGAGTCCATCGCCGCCTCAATCGATCATGCCGCCATCGACCGGCTTGCGCTGGCCTTGGCCGATTTGCGCGCGCGCGGCGGTCGGCTGTTCGTGATCGGCGTCGGCGGTTCGGCCGCCAATTGCAGCCACGCCGTCAACGATTTCCGCAAGCTCTGCGGCATCGAGACCTATGCGCCGACCGACAACGTCTCGGAACTGACCGCGCGCACCAACGACGAAGGCTGGGAGGGCGTGTTCTCGGGCTGGCTCAAGGTCAGCAAGGCCGGCCCCCAGGACGCCATCCTGGTGATGTCGGTCGGCGGCGGCGATCTCGAAAACAACGTCAGCCCCAACATCGTCCGCGCGCTCGAATTGGGGCGCGAACGCGGCCTCAAGCTGTTCGGCATCGTCGGCCGCAATGGCGGCTACACCAAGCGCGTCGGTCACGAGGTGATCGTCGTGCCGACGGTCGATCCGGCGCGAGTGACGCCGCACACCGAGGCTTTCCAGGCGGTGGTATGGCATTGCCTGGTGTCGCACCCGGCGCTGCAATCGGCCGCGACCAAATGGGAATCGGTCGCCAAGAGCGAGGCCAAGGCGCGATGACGGCGGCGGTGTTTCTCGATCGCGACGGCACGCTTAATCGCGCCGTGGTGCGCGCCGGCAAGCCCTATCCGCCGGCCAGCCTGGCCGAACTCGAAATCCTGCCCGGCGCCGAGGAGGCCTGCCGCGCGCTCAAGGCGGCGGGCTATCTGCTGATCGGCGCCACCAACCAGCCCGATGTCGCCAAGGGACTGCAGACCCGCGCCATGGTCGAGACCATCAATGCCGAGATGTCCCGGCGGCTCGGGCTCGACGGCATGATGGTGTGCTATCACGACGATCGCGACGCCTGCGCTTGCCGCAAGCCCAGGCCCGGCATGCTGTTGGAGGCGGCCGAACGCCACGGCATCGATCTCGCGCGCAGCTACATGATCGGCGATCGCTGGCGCGACGTGGCTTGCGGCCAGGCGGCGGGCTGCGCTTGCTTCTTCATCGACGAGGGCTACGAGGAGACCAGGCCTTCGCCGCCCTACACCCCGGTTGCCTCGGTGCGCGAGGCCGCCGACCGCATTCTCGGCCGCCGGGTCGCGGCCTGACTTTCGGAAAGGAACCGATCCCGTGAAGCGACATGTCTTCGTGACCGGCGGTGCCGGCTATGTCGGCAGCCTGTTGGTGCCGACCCTGCTCGACACCGGCTACCGCGTCACCGCCTACGACACCTGCTATTTCGGCGACTACGCCATGCCCAAGGGGCACCCCGATTTCGAGCTGATCGTCGACGACATCCGCAACACGCCGCGCCTCGCCGCCGGCTTCAAGGGCGTCGACACCGTCATCCACCTCGCCTGCATCTCGAACGATCCGTCCTTCGAATTGGACGAGGGCCTGTCCAAGACCATCAATTACGACTGTTTCGAGCCGATGGTGGTGGCGGCCAAGCAGGCCGGGGTCAAGCGCTTCATCTACGCCAGCTCGTCCTCGGTCTACGGCGTCTCCAACGAGCCCAACGTCACCGAGGAGCACCCGCTGGTGCCGCTGACGCTCTACAACAAGTTCAAGGGCATGTGCGAGCCCGAGCTGTTCCGCCACCAGACCCCGGAATTCACTTGCACCACCATCCGGCCGGCGACGCTGTGCGGCTACGCCCCGCGCACGCGGCTCGACCTCTCGGTCAACATCCTCACCAACCACGCCGTCAACAAGGGCGCCATCACCGTGTTCGGCGGCAGCCAGATGCGCCCCAACCTGCACATCGCCGACATGGTGCGCTGCTACGAATTGCTGCTGACCATCGCCAAGGAGAAGATCGCCGGCCAGATCTTCAATTGCGGCTTCCAGAACATGTCGATCGCCGACATCGCGCTGGCGGTCAAGCGGGTGGTCGAGCAGGAATTCCCCGAAAAGGCCCCGATCGGCATCCAGACCACGCCCTCCAACGACAACCGCTCCTATCACGTCAATTCGGACAAGATCACGCGGCTGTTGGGCTTCCGGCCGAAATACAACATCGAGGACGCGGTGCGCGATCTGTGCAAGGCGTTCCGCGAAGGCAAGCTGCCGGATTCGCTGACCGACGAGCGCTACGTCAACGTCCGCACCCTCAAGTCGCGCAAGGCCGCCTGAGATGAGCCCCAAGCCGGTCTGCATCGTCACCGGCGGCGCCGGCTTCATCGGCAGCCACATGGTCGACCTGATGCTGGCCCGCGGCTATCGCGTGCGGGCGATCGACAACCTGGTCGGCGGGCGCGAATCCAACCTGGCCCATCTCGCCGGCAATCCCGACTTCGCCTTCGATCGCCGCGACACCCGCGCCATCGCCCCCGACGACGCGGTGTGGAGAGAGGCGCGCAGCGTGGTCCATTTCGCCGGTATCGGCGACATCGTGCCCTCGATCGAGCGCCCGATCGAGTACATGGGCGCCAACGTCCAGGGCACGGTGCACGCGCTCGAGGGCGCGCGGGCGGCCGGGGCGCGCAAGTTCGTCTACGCCGCGTCCTCGTCCTGCTATGGCCTGGCGGCGACGCCGACCGCCGAGGACCATCCGATCCGGCCGCAATACCCCTACGCGCTGTCGAAATGGATGGGCGAGCAGGCCGCCTTCCATTGGCACGCGGTCTACAAGCTGCCGGTCAATTCGATCCGCATCTTCAATGCCTATGGCACGCGCTCGCGCACCACCGGCGCCTATGGCGCGGTGTTCGGCGTGTTCCTCAAGCAGAAGCTGGCCGGCCAGCCCTTCACCGTGGTCGGCGACGGCAGCCAGCGGCGCGACTTCCTCTACGTCACCGACGTCGCCGAGGCCTTCCGGCTGGCGGCCGAGACCGAACTGACCGGCCGCACCTGGAACCTGGGCGCGGGCGATCCGCAAAGCGTCAACCGGCTGGTCGAATTGCTGGGCGGCAAGGTGACCTACATCCCCAAGCGTCCGGGCGAGCCCGACGTCACCCATGCCGACATCCGCCGCATCGCGGCCGAGCTCGGCTGGCGGCAGTCGGTGTCCTTCGCCGAGGGCGTTGCCAAGATCGTGGCGCGGATCGAGGATTGGCGCGATGCGCCCTTGTGGACGCCGGATTCGATCAAGGTCGCGACCAAGACCTGGTTCGACATGCTGGCGCCGGGGCAGGCGTCGTGAAGGAGCGGCGGGGCCTCGGCCCACCCGGCCCCAATCTCGGCCGGCGCGCGGGAGATCACGTCATGGATGCGGGCAGCGTCAAGCAGGTCAGCCACAAGATCAAGACCCTCGACGAGCTGGTGCAGGCGATCGGCCCGCGACCGCGCAAGAAGAAGGTCATCATGTGCCACGGCACCTTCGACGTGGTGCATCCGGGGCATGTGCGGCATCTGCTCTATGCCAAGTCCAAGGCCGACGTGCTGGTGGCGTCGCTGACCTGCGATGCCCACGTCATGAAGGCCAACATGCGGCCCTACGTGCCCGAGCAGTTGCGGGCGGTGAACCTGGCGGCGTTCGAGATGGTCGACTACGTCATCATCGACCGCAACCCGACCCCGATCGAGAACCTCAAGCGCATCCAGCCCGACTACTTCTCCAAGGGCTACGAATACGTCTCGGGCGGGCTGCACCCCAAGACCTCGCAGGAGGTCGAGGTGCTGGAAAGCTACGGCGGCGAGGTGATCTTCACCCCGGGCGACGTGGTCTATTCCTCCTCCAAGCTGATCGAATCCTCGCCGCCCTCGATCGCGGTCGACAAGCTGTTGGTGCTGATGGAAGCCGAGAACATCGGCTTCGACGATCTGCGCGCGGCGCTGGGCAAGTTCAAGCACCTGCGCGTGCACGTGGTCGGCGACCTGATCGTCGATTCGCACACCTACGGCTCGGTGGTCGGCGGCATGACCAAGACCCCGACCATGAGCGTGCGCTTCGAAAGCCGCCAGGACTACGTCGGCGGCGCCGGCGTGGTGGCCAAGCACCTGCGCGCGGCCGGGGCCGACGTCACGCTTTCGACCGTGCTGGGCGACGACGCGCTCAAGGACTTCGCGCTCAAGGACCTGCGCGAGGCCGGCATCACCGTGCTGCCGATCGTCGATCCGACCCGCCCGACCACCAACAAGAACGCCATCATCGCCGGCGGCTATCGGCTGCTGAAGCTGGATACGCTCGACAACCGTTCGGTCTCGGACAAGATCCTCAACCAGATCAAGACCGCGATCGCCAAGGTCAAGGTCGAGGGCGTGGCGCTGTGCGATTTCCGCCACGGCATCTTCAACCGCCAGACCGTGCCCAAGATCGTCGAGGCGATTCCCAAGGGCGTGTTCCGCGTCGCCGATTCCCAGGTTGCCAGCCGCTGGGGCAACATCCTCGAATTCGAGGGCTTCGACATGATCACGCCCAACGAGCGCGAGGCGCGCTTCGCGCTGGGCGACCAGGATTCGGTGGTGCGGCCGCTGGCGCTGGAACTTTACCGCCGTTCCAAGTGCCAATTGCTGCTGATGAAGATGGGCGAGCGCGGCCTGTTGGCCTATCGCAGCGGCGACGAGGACGATCATCGCGCCTTCTTCACCGTCGACGCCTTCTGCGATCACGTGGTCGATCCGGTGGGGGCGGGGGATTCGCTGCTGGCCTATGCCATGCTGGCCAAGATCGCCACCGGCAACGACGTCATTGCCGCCGTGCTGGGCAGCTTCGCCGCCGGGGTCGAATGCGCCTTCGACGGCAACATCCCGGTCACCCCTCAGGACGTGCTGCGCAAGATCGAGGAGGTCGAGCGCCGCGCCTCCTACGGCTCATGACCAAGCCGCCGCGCGCGCTGGTCGTCGGCCTCGGCATCCAGGGCCGCAAGCGGCTCGCGGTGGCGGGCCGGGCCGGCATCGGCGCCTGCGATCCGGTCAATCCCGCGGCCAAGTGGAAGCGCATCGAGGACGTGCCGCTGGGATCCTACGACGTGGCGCTGGTGTGCACGCCGGACGAGGCCAAGATCGAGCTGCTGACTTATCTGCTGTCGAACGGCAAGCATGTGCTGGTCGAGAAGCCGCTGTTCGCGCCCTCGGATGCGGCGCTCAAGCGCCTCGCCGCCATGGCCAAGAAAAAGCGCGTCACCTGCTACACCGCCTACAACCATCGCTTCGAGCCGCATTTCGTGCGCATGAAGGAGACGCTGCAATCGGGCGTGCTGGGCGAACCCTATCTGGCGCGGCTGTTCTACGGCAACGGCACCGCCCGCGACGTGCGCAATTCGGCCTGGCGCGACAAGGCATCGGGGGTGTGGCCCGATCTCGGCTCGCATCTGCTCGATACCATGATGTTCTGGTTCGGCCAGCGGCTGGGGCCGATCCGGCTGCTGGCCGCGACCCGATCCGAGAACCGCGCTCCCGATCACGTCGCCGTCGCGCTCGACGGCCGGCCGTGGATCGAACTCGGCATGACGCTGCTGTCGTGGCGCAACCATTTCACCTGCGACGTCTTCGCCGAGAAAGGCAGCGCCCACATCTCGTCCTTGTGCAAATGGGGGCCCAGCACCTTCACCTTGCGCGATCGCAAGCTGCCCTCGGGCCGGCCGGACGAAAGCGCCGTCACTTTGGTCCAGCCCGATCCGACCTGGGCGCTGGAATATCAGCATTTCCTCGGCCTCTGCCGGACCGGGGCCGGCAACATCGCCAACGACATTCGCCTCAATCGCCTGATCAAGACGATCGCCGCCGACATCGAGAGGGCCAAGCCATGACCACCATCGGCTATGCCGGCATGAGCCATCTCGGCCTGGTCTCGGCCGTGGCCGCGGCCGAGCGCGGCTTCCGCACCGTGGCCTACGACGCCGATGCGGCGCTGGTGGCGCGGCTCGGGCGCGGCGAATTGCCGGTGACCGAGCCCGATCTCGACGCCATGACGGCGCGCAATGCGGCGCGGCTGACCTTCACCGCGCGGCTGGGCGATCTCAAGGCCTGCGATGTGGTCTATGTCGCCCGCGACGTGCCGACCGACGATCGCGGCCAAAGCGATCTCGGGCCGATCGATGCCCTGATCCGCGACGTCCGCCCGCATCTCAAAAAGGGCGCGGCGCTGGTGGTGCTGAGCCAGGTGACGCCGGGCTTCACCCGCGCCCGCATGGCGGCGGGGCTGGTGCTCTATTACCAGGTCGAGACACTAATTTTCGGCCGCGCGGTCGAACGCGCCACCAAGCCCGAGCGCTCCATCGTCGGCTGCGCCGATCCCGCCCAGCCGCTGCACAAGGGCCTGGCCGAGTTCCTGGGCGCCTTCGGCTGCCCGATCCTGCCGATGCGCTACGAATCGGCCGAGCTGGCCAAGACCGCGATCAATCTCTGCCTGGTGGCTTCGATCGGCGTCGCCAACACGCTGGCCGATCTGTCCGAGCGCATCGGCGCCGACTGGTCCGAGATCGTGCCCTCGCTGCGGCTCGACCGCCGCATCGGCCCCTACAGCTACATCGTGCCGGGACTCGGCATCGCCGGCGGCAATCTCGAACGCGATCTCGCCACCATCATCGGGCTGTGCGACCGGAGCGGCGCCGACGCCGGCATCCTGCGCGCCCAGATCGCCAACAACCGCCGCCGCGCCGATTGGGCGCTGCAGGTGCTGGCGCGCCGGCTGGCGCCGGGGCCGGCGGTCAAGCTGGCGGTGCTGGGCTTGGCCTACAAGGAAAACACCCATTCGACCAAGAACTCGCCCTCGCTGGCGCTGCTCAAGGCGATCCCCAATCTGGCCGTGCGGGCCTACGATCCGGTGGTGGCGCCGACCGCGGCCATGCACCCCAACGCGACGCGCTGTTTCTCGGCCTTGCAGGCCTGCGAGGAGGCCGATGCGGTGGCGGTGATGACGCCCTGGCCCGAGTTCCGCCGGATCAATCCGGTGCTGCTGGGCGCCACGCTCAAGGGCAGGCTGGCGATCGATCCCTTCGCCGTGCTCGACCGCAGGCAGATGGCGCGCTACGGTTTCGAACACCATGTGCTGGGCGCGCCCAGCGTCGCCTAGCCGAGGTCATCCATGCTGACTCACGCCGCATCTCCGCCCGAGGCTCCCTCGCGCGTCGTCGTCCTGGGCGCGCGCGGCTTCATCGGCCGCCATCTGATGGCCAAGCTGGCCGCCGCCAAGGTGCCGGTGCTGGCGCCGGGCTCGGCCGAGCTGAACCTGGACTCGCCCGACGCCGGCGACCGGCTGGCGGCGCAGATGCGGCCCGGGGATGCGTTGGTCATGCTGTCGGCGCTGACCCCCGACAAGGGCAAGGACTTGGCGACGACGATGAAGAACCTGCGCATGGGCGAGCAGGTCGTGGCGGCCGTGGTCAAGGCCAAGCCGCGGCATGTCGTCTACATCAGCTCGGACGGCGTGTTCGCGGACGCGCTGGCGCTGGCCGACGAACGCTCGCCGACCGCGCCCGACAGCCTTTATGGCGGCATGCACATGATGCGCGAGCTGGCCTTCAAGGCGGTCTGCGCCGATCGCCTGGCGATCCTGCGGCCGACCTTGGTCTATGGCGCCGAGGACACCCACAATTCCTACGGCTCCAACCGCTTCCGCCGCCAGGCGGCCAAGGACGGCAAGATCCCGCTGTTCGGCCAGGGCGAGGAGATGCGCGACCACGTCGCGGTCGAGGACGTGGCCGAGGTGATTCGACTCTGCCTCTGGCAGCGCTCGGCCGGCGTGCTCAACGTCGTTACCGGCCGCTCCTATTCCTTCATGGACGTGGCCAAGCTGGTGGCGGCGCAGTTCGAACGCAAGATCGAGATTCAGGGCCAGGCGCGCGCGCCGGGCTCGGCGATCTGGCATCGCCATTACGATGCCGGCGACTGTCTGCGCGCCTTTCCCGATTTCCGCTATCGCGATTTGGCCGAGGGTCTGGCCCAAACCCATCGCCAGGCCCAAGCATTGGGCGGAGCCTGACCGTGCCCGAGGTCAACCTGCTGTGGCGCTATCCCTCCGCCAAGCGCAACATCGGCGCCCGCCTGGCGATCAAGGAGGAGAACCGCGCCGCGGCCTTGAAGTTCGATCGCGAATATTTCGATGGCACGCGCGAACAGGGCTATGGCGGCTATCGCTACGACGGCCGCTGGCAGAAGATCGCCCGCGACATGGTCGAATACTGGGACCTCAAGCCGGGGATGAAGGTGCTGGACGTCGGCTGCGCCAAGGGGTTCCTGGTCAAGGACCTGTTGGCGGCCTGCCCGGGGCTCCAGGTCTACGGCGTCGACATCTCGCATTACGGCCTGACCCACGCCGAGGCCGAGGCCAAGGGTCGGCTGGTGCGGGCAAGCTGCGAGGCCCTGCCGTTTCCCGATCGCAGCTTCGATGCCGTGATCGGCATCAACGTCATCCACAACCTGCCGCACGAGCAATGCCTCAAGGCGATCCGCGAGATCGAGCGCCTGGCGCCGGGCCGCGGCTACATCCAGGTCGACGCCTATCGCAGCGAGGACGAACGCGCGCTGTTTCTCGAATGGATGCTGACCTGCAAGTGCTTCGATACGCCCGAGGGTTGGCGGCGGCGCTTCGCCAAGGCCGGCTATACCGGCGACTACTACTGGACCATCCTCGAGATCGACGAAAACATCGTGCGATGAAGGCCTGGGGCGGTCTCGTCGTTCTGCTGATGGCCTGCGCCCCGGCCGATCCCGAGGCCGGGCGCTCGGCGCGCGTATCGGGCGGCATCGAGGGCGGGGTCGCGCTGTGGTCGGCC
>Ga0194120_10002549_pt1 | contig 31107 bp, 35 predicted proteins | sample TA2MahCa65mmetaG_FD_148642 | JGI IMG/M metagenome (GOLD analysis project Ga0194120, IMG submission 148642) | Freshwater microbial communities from Lake Tanganyika, Tanzania - TA2015019 Mahale Deep Cast 65m | ecosystem: Environmental > Aquatic > Freshwater > Lake | place: Tanzania: Lake... | reverse complement strand
TTTTGTCCGTGGCCTGCGTTGGCTCGGTCCTTACAGCCCGCGTTGGGGATGCTCGGACCTCGCCGCCTTGGCCACAGCCAAAATCCCTCGCCGCAGGACCCCGCGCAATTTTCGGACACGCTCTGAGGGTTGGCCGGAACGCCGATGTCCTTCAGCTTGAGCTCGGCGACTTCGACCCCGTGTTGTTTGAGGAAGTTGCCGATGAGTCGGGCAGTAAGGTGGCTCTCCCGGCCGGCTGTGGCCGAATAGACAAGGCTGACTGCGAGGCCCGTGGTTCTCCTGCGCAAGAACCCCGTTCGTGCAGCGAGCGAATTGATCTCCGAGCAGGCGGCACGGGGATCGGCCTTGAGGAATTCGGCCAGTTGCTTGTGCTGCTGGAGGACTTTTTCCAACGGCAGGTTGCTCGCTTTGGCGTAATTGGTGAGCAGGCTGATGCCGACGGTGACGATGTGGAGTTGGGTCATGGTGTTTGCGAATTGGGATTTGCAGGCGGGCGAACGTTGACACGCGATCGGGAGAGGGTTATGCAAATCGAAGTTATGTCTGTTCTGAAGGTCAAGACCAAAGCATTGCGCGGCAAGACGCGCTCGGGCCGGCGTTTGAGCGGTCGCCAACTGGCGTCGATTTTGCAGAGGATGGATACGGCAGAAACTCCGCACGAGCGGAAGCGATTGCGAAGGGAATTCATGCGCGGTTTTTACGGGGACGGTCGCGCGGATCGCCATGCCTAGAATCCGGCGCGGGAATCTTCCTCCCGCATTGTTGGCCCACCTTTTGGATCGTCGAGAGAAATGGTCCATCCCTTACGATCAAATCGCGGCTCTCGCCGATTGGCTTGCGACAGACCCGGAGGTTCCGAACGGAAAATGGTTCAAGGACTTTTCCAGTTTCAAGGTGTGCGGCCATGGGGAGCTGATCAAAACGTTTTTGCCAAAAGGACGACTGCCCGAAGGAGTGGAGGTGATTTGATCCGGACGTTGACGACCTGGACGAGGGCGAGCGGCATTGATGATTTACGATTTGCGATTTGGGATGCGGATTACTCATCGGGCAGACACTTCAGGATTTTCCTTCCGCTTGCTCGAACGCGCGGATCTTGTCGGCGAGTGAATCAACGGTTTCGCCAGCGAAGATTCTCTCGCGCAAGGCGAGATAATCCTCGCCGGAGATCGGGCGGGCAGCCAGAAATTTGGCTACCTTGGCCGGTTCGAGATGTTCGAGCAACACGGTCATGGCTTCATGGATGACCTCTTGTTCGTTGAGAGCTTTGGTGTTCATGGTAATTCGTTGAATTGAAGGACTAACGTCGCAGGGTTCACAATTTTTAGCGATCCGGCGTAACGGCGCGGCAAACGGTCGTCGCACGTCAGGAAATAATCGGCTCGGGCGGTTTCGGCGGCGGCGGCGTGCAGCGCGTCGAGCGGCTTCAGGCCCAGCGCTTCCAGGCCCGTCGCGCGTTGTTGGACTTGTTCGTTCATGGCCTGATCAATCTGACACAACTCCAGCGTTTGCTCCATGTAGCGGCGCCTTTCCGCGTCCGGATTACGGCTGTTTTCGTAACGCAGGACGCTGGAATTGATGAGCGTGATCTCGCCAGCCTGGGCCATGGCCAAGATAGTCACCAGCGCCTCGGTTTCCAGTTTGATGCGTGGCTGAGTCTGGTCATCAAAGGGGCGTTTGATCGCGCTGGTGTCAAGATAGACTTTCACAAGCTGGGCTGGACGGGAGTGCAAACAGCAGGCTGATGCCAACGGTGAGGAGGTGGTGATTCACAGGTTTTGCCGCGTCGGTGTTCGCAGATCGTGACGATTAGCTTCAGCGCCTTCGCAGCACTCGTAGAGCGGGCGCGCCACGACGGGACTCTCGTCCAAGCACTCGCTCAGCGGGGGCTTCGAAGACACAGAGTGCATACTTGTTGTTCGCAGTATTGTTGTCCGTAATGCAAACTGGACGCAGGTAGAGTCCACTGGTTTGCCGTGGCTTGCTTGAGCCAAGAGGACCTGGCTGGTCGCCCAGTTTCCCAGCCGGGAACCTGGGCCTTAGGTCTTCCTTCAGAGTTTGACCTGCGGCTCGAATTGCTTCCTCCCACGAGCTCAAACCTTGCCGATACACGAGAAAGCCGAATCGATGCTTCTTGAGCAAGCTTTCAACTTCAGCCAGTGCTTGAGATGTCAATGGAGATTCCAGGCAGCAAAAGGCACCGACTCCGCGCGTCACGCGCATACCGACAGCACCAAGCGCGAGGAAGGCTTTTAGAGCGTCATCAAAGCCTTGCCGCGCGCCGGGTGGCGGTTGTCGTCGCCAGAGCAGTTGCAGGTGGACTTTGGTGCCGGGCGGCAAGTTGCCGTGCTCGGACCAGCGAGGGCCAGGGCCGGGCTGCCCCTTCTGCTTCCCCGAGACGCTCGCGTAGTGCCACACGTAGGCCTCTGGCGCATTTGGTTCCACCTTTGGCGGGCGCCAAGGGAGTCCGCGCGCGAGTTCTGCAACTCGGACAACGAGGGTGCTGGACCTTCCCTCCTCGCCGGCAATTCCTCCGAATACTTCTTGTTCGTCAGCACGGGTCCCTCCGAACGCACGAAACCACCAGCGGAGTTGACCCCGGATTGCGGGCGCGCGGATTTCGGCACGAGCTTGGTCGGCTCCCGCACAAAAACATGGAGTGATGAATTCAAGCGTGTAGGTCTGCGAGTTCATTGGAGCTGGATGCCCAGACGTTGAAGGATTTGCTGGCCCTGTGGGCGCGAACGAAATGATTGCCAGTAGGGGTTGCTCGTGCGAAGCCGGTGACGTTCGTTTTCGGGGATAATGGCCTCGAAAAGACGGCGCAACTCCTCGACATCTCCAATAGCTGCAAGCTGTGGCAAGATGGCGGGGAAATTCTCGCGAGTGGCGCGCCCGCGCCATTGCCGGATCAGGGGATGTTCGGAAGGCTGCCGGGACGATAGGGTTTCGCCGGTGCCCTGGGTTGGAGGAGCAGCGAGAGAGGCGGGCTTGGGGCCGAACTGGAACCAGCCGTAACCTGCGGCGGTTTTGCCGCCGATTCCAAAAGTTTCGAGCGACTTTTGCAACCACCGACGAGCGAGATTCTCAAGATCATCAACTCCGTTGCCATTAGCCAAGACCACAAACGCGAACTCCGGTTCGCCCACTGCTTTGGTGACCGGGAAGACAATCGGTTCGGGGTTCTCATCGTCGAGCGCGATCTCATGCCCCGGCTCTGCCATGTAATCCATGTAATATTTCTTGTGATGGCAGGTGACCACGTCGAGTTCGATACCCGGGTCTCCATTGCGAGGATAGGCGGGCAGGAAATTTACTGCTCCAGCGAAATTGGGAAGTTGCTTCCATGCAGGTTTGCCCGGCTGGACTGCCACTCCGAAGCGCTGGCACAGTCGTCTCGCGACCTGCTCACGGAGATCGGCCCAGGTCTGCCCGCAGGCTGGCCTGAAGTCGGAGAACCGCTGACCGCGCATGTTGGTTTCGTCGCTCCAGCCTTGCTCGGTCCAGCCAAAAACCAGCGCGACGGCTTCGAGCAGACCGGCCTTTTTGTCCGGTGCCACTTCGGCCAATTCCGCGATGGCCGAGCGTCGGGCACAACCCTTGACTGCGCTGCCAGGGATGAACGGAATTCCACTGATGCGGTCCAGGCACATCCCGCCGTTTTCCAGCACGCCACCTGCAGCATTCAGGACCAGACGAGACTGGAGCCGACCAACGAGAATGCGTTCGGGCTTGCCCGCCAAGCGGTCAATGAACTGCCCCCAGTGGCGTATCTTCTGGGCAAAAAACTGGCCTGTGCGGATGCTTTCGCAGGTCCGGCGACGCCAGTCTGTGTCTTTCTCGCTGTTCGGGAAGTCCACGAATCGCTCCAGTGCCAATGTGCGGGAATGCGCCTTGGAGCGACAAAGCGCCTGCCAGACTTCGCGCGTTTCTTTGCAGGCGTAGATCATGCGGCGAACCTCTTGAGAAAGGTAAGAAACGCCACAGCTTCAGTGGTACACCGCTGGAGGTGATGCGAATCCGACTCGGTTAACTTGTCCCGCAACCCTTCGGCTGTCGGGGGCTTGGGCGCGATCAGATTCTCGCCATCCGGCAGGTTGGCCAAGTGATGAGCGATGGCGGTGGCGATGCGCAGATGCTGCTTCTTTTTTTCGAGGCTGAACGCCAGGGTGGCGAGCAACCCGTTGTTGATGATGAGCGAAGGGTAACCGCTGAGCGCGTCCCCTTCCCCTTCCCCCGCCCGAACTTGCCTAGCCACTGGCGACAGCGCATTGAAGGCGCGGACTTGCTCAAGATTTTTCATTCGCCCACCTCCTTCATTTCCGCGCTGCAGTAGCCCAGTCCAGTCGTCGCGTCCCCGCCGATCTGGATGACCGCCGGAGGTGTAATCTTGGCGAGCGCACCTGGGCGCAACTCGACCAGAGGCGCGAAGAAAAGGGCCTCCGCCGGAACGTTTTCCTGATTGAATAATGCGCCGTGGAATTGAGTACCCGTCTCGTCATCGATCCGCACATGTTGAGACACCTCGCTAGCCGCGCGGACAAAGTGAGCGAGGGCTTCGTCGTTGACCAGTGCGAGGTGTTTGGAGCACGAGTCCTTCCAAACCGCGTCGGTCAGCACCTTCCCAAGCTGTGTGAGCCATGCGCCTGTTTGCCCATTGCTCGGAAATTCGCCTTTCCACACGTAGATGTAGTCTTCGAAGATCGCTTTATCGCCTAGAGTCGCCTTGTCGAAGTACGCCTCATTGTTTTTCGGCTCTTGATCAGGTTGCAGGCTGAGAGAAAGGCGCGCCTCGCGGGCCCATCGCTTGAGTATGATCGGGCACGTAAGCCAGGCAAAACAACCGCGCCCCGACCGCACCGGAAAGGCCAGCAGCTTGGCCTCCCCGAACGAAACGGAGCCGGCGCGAGTGTTCTCCCCATCAGTGCGTTCGTCGCCAAAGATTTCGCGACCAACGTCGGTGCGTTCCCATTTGCCACTTCCGCTTTTCTTCAGGAAGGGCTCCTCGTCAGCCAGAACGCCTTTCAAGGCTGTGCCCGGAATAACCGGGAAACCAGTGTGGCGTTCGCGGATGATGGGTTGGTCAATCGCGCCCACGCTGGCGCCGGCGCCGACGTGGAGCAGCGTTCTTGTGAACAGGTAGAGGATGCGTTTGCTGCTCATAGTCTGGTTTGTAGTTCAATCATTGTTCAAAGTCAGTTGGTCGGACGTCCGCTCACGTCCCGAAGAATTTCCAGGTGCCGCAGACGCCGAGGCCGAAGCCTTTCTCGCCCATCAGCGTGCTGCGACGATTCATCCGGATTTCGGCTTTCGGATTTTCGATTTCCGATTTCTGGCCGCCATGCCAATTGAGGGCTGCGGCTAGGTTGCGCGCGTCCGTTTCCGAGTCGGCCTCAAAGTAATAGACGGCGCCAGCCGGGACAGCGAGATGGGTCTGGCGCGGGCCGTGGGCTTTGTCGTCGCCTCCTGGGGCCCACTTCTCACGCTCGTCTTGCAGGAGGTGCAGCCGCTCGGTCCAACCAGTGACTGGGGTCGGTTTGGGCACGCAGGCAGCAACGAGGTGGGCGGCAATATTCGTTTCGTTGTCGGCCCGGCGCACCGTGCGGCCTTTGGTTTCGTCCCAGACCCGTCGAACCTCGCCGGGACGGTGGTGGAGCAGCACTTTGCCGCTGTTGGGGCAAATCCAGTTTGGCAGCCAGCCGCCGGGGTGTGCGCGGATCTCTTCCCGCGACCTGGTGAAGCCCGGCTTGATTTCTGGCCAGATGGCCGGGGTAAGAAGGATCCACTTGACCAGCAAACGTTGGTTTCCAGCCTCGCCATGGGAATGGAAGTCACGGCTCATTCCAAGGGGGAATGGGGGTGTCGCGTTTTCTTTTGAAGGCTCCACCCGACACGGCCGCTGTTGACCGCCCACGATGATGGTATCGGTGGCTTCGAAGAGTTGCTCGATGCACTCGCGTAGGTCCCGGCCGCTGCCGTTGTGCTTCATGCGCAGGCTCGCGGTAAACCCGCAGCGTACCTTGGGTCGCAGGCGGAGGTATTCGGCGCTGTAGATGCGCTGGCCGTCCTGGGTCTGCGTTTCAGGGTCAATGCCGATGCCCGTGGTCCATTCAGCGGCGAACAGGTCGTCGTGGCTGAACAACTCCGCACGGGCTGGCTTCTGGCCGGCGAGGTAATCCCTCCATGCGGTGGTGCTCCACCATGGCTGGACGGTTTCTTTGGAGGGTTTGGCGCGGCTGGCCACCGTGCATTTGAGAAACGGGGCCGGAAGATTGGTCGAGCCCTGAGAGGCCTGTGGCACCAGCAACCAGCCGTCGGTGTCGTCCGAGGCAGTCGCGTCTGCCGGCGCTGGGAAAAGCCAGCGGCCGTCGGTCCAGACAGCGAACAGGCCGGCGCTGACGAGAGAGCCAAAGCGCTGGGTATCGCCGTTGCGCGGACGATGGCTGCTGCGACCGTAATCGTGTTTATGCTCCCACGCCCGCTTTTCCGGAAAGGCGCGCCAAAGGGCGGCATGAAGGGCGTCGAAGATGACGGAGGGTTCCGGCCAACGGGCGCCGTGGCCGCCGCTGGTTTCCATAGGCCGCGCATCGCGGAAGAACAACAGGTCTTGAGGTTCAAGCGTGTAGGTTTTCATGGATCAATCTGCCTGTCGGCGGATGAAGGCTTCGAGGAGGAAGAGATTGATGAATTCGCGCAGTGGCCGCGGCGCAGGCGTGGTTTTGGCCTCGTTGGGATGGGTCCAAGCAAACTGGGCTAGGTGCTCCAAGTATCGACCGCAAAGCCGCTCGAAATCTTCGCGAGTAAAGTTCAAGCCTTTTTCAGCGGCCTCTTTGTCCGTGCAAGTTTGGCGGCTAATGACAAACGCGATCTCTTTGCGTGCAATGACGAGCAGTTCCGAGGTCTTCGCGGTTTCACCGTAGCGGTGAAGCAGTTCGGCGAGGCGGTAGGGGAAACGCCCGGTGATGGCAGTCTCCCGCTTGGGATCGTCCCACGGCGTGCGGTAGTGCTTTTGCACGAAGTGGAGGAGCGCAAAGGCCGGCGACTCGAACCTGGCACCCCAGTGGATGGTCTCGCCGCTGCGCTTGAACAGCGTCACGGCCAGCGCGTCCCGGTCCCAGCCTTCCGTAGCCTTCCAGCGTTCGGCGTGTTTGGCGGAGTCTGCGTCGGACCGGTCGAAGACCAGTTTTTCCGGTGCGGCCTTGGCGCGTTTCTCGGCGCGTTGAGCCTCTTGAATCAGGTCCTGCAGCGGTTCCTTGATATGGCCGATGGCGAGGCCGACGGAGACGGTCATGCGTGGGCCTGGCACGAGCAACGGCCAGGAGGGTTCTCCCGGCTTGGGCTCAGCGAGCCAAAGAAACCCCTCCGGCGCTTCCTGTCGGAAGAGACGCCGACACTCGTCGGTCATATCCTTCAGCCTGCCTTGGAACGCCGCACGCAAGTTTGCAGCACAAGCGACGGCTTCGTCCGCCGGGAGCATGGCCAGGACGTCATCGCCGCCGGAATAGATAAGCTGGCCGTGGTGGACTTCTTCGACAATGCGGCGAGCTGCGTAGAGGCCGAAGTTGGCCAGCGCCTCACTGAACTGGAGATGCCACGACGGGCTGATCGGACGAGGCGACGCTAGCCAGGAGCGAATCCAATCTTCGGACGACTGCGGCGGCCATTGCCCCTTCCAATCAGCGGGCTTCTCCGGAGCGTTGCCGTCCGAAAGAAGTTTTTGCAACGCCTCGGCGAGCTTCCGCTTTTCGTCAGTGCTCATTGCGGGAAGCATCTTCTGCTCGAAGTAATCGCGAGCTTTGGGACTCATGACACCGCCAACGCGGGGCGACTTTTCGCCGCTGAGCCATCGGCCGATCTGGTCACCATCAAGGGCGAGCACGGCGTAGTAGGCAGGCGGCTCGCCGAGTTTGTGCGCTCTCTTCAGCGTTTCAACCCGATTGGCGGCTGCGATGATTGCCGAGTCAGAACGGACGTCTTGTCCAAGCGAAGTCCAGAACCGGACGGTGAAGATTTCGGCGTCAATCCGGTCGAGCCAGCGGTCTTCGGTCGCCTCGGTGTTTCGACCAATCTTCGCCGGAATGGCGACACCCCAAAGCTTGTCGCTGCAGGCCTCCAGAACCTCCGACAAAGAGACGACGTCTGCCCACAAGTCCTGGCTGGTCTCCATGCGTTTACGGAGTTGCTCCAACCATCCGGCCGCGGCCACGGCCGACACGGAGTCGAAAGCCTCCTTCGCACGTTCCAATTTGGGCAGATGCTTTCCGCTTTCTACCTTGTCGAGCCGGAAGAGGTAGGCTTTATGCCAGACGCGCTTGATGAGATTAGCAGCGCCGAGAGGCTCGATATGGCGGAAGAGAGGACGGAGTTCGGCACTTTTCTTGACCGCATCCTCAAGCGCTTTCGACTGCACGACCGCTTCCTCTCGGCCACTCAGGGCATCGCGATGGCCCGGCTTACGCGTCGCGTCGAAATCAAACGGACGGAAGTCACGCAGACTGCGCCGCGCATCAATGGCGTGCTGGCATAGCTGGTAATGAGCACTCCACGCCCAGCCGGGGTCAAGTTGGCCGCCGCGGTAGCACCGCTCATCGTTGTGAGCTTCGGGAATGCTCTCGACGATTTCCTTCGCCAAGTGAATGGAATTCTCTGCGCCCAGCGGCAAAGCCTTGAATGCGGCGATTGCTCTGTCAGCATCCCGCCACGGCCAGAGTTGCCAGGTGAGCTGCCAGTGACGATCGATCTGTTCGTCCCACAGGCGCTGATGATGCTCGTTGAAAGGAACCTCTTTTTCCTTCAGCCAAGCCTGACATTCCTGAGCGATGAGCCTCCATTCCTTGCGGAAGGCGTTCTCCACGTCGGCGCCGCTGAATCCCGCTGCCACGAGCGCGAGGAAGCGATTCGGGATGCCGGGAATCAGCACTTCGTTGTCATGTCGCTGCAGGTCGAGCCGTCGCTCCAGGAAATCATAAATTGGCTGCCCCTTGAGGCCCGGGAAGATGATAGCGTCCGGCCCGCATTGGTCGGCCACCGCCTTGATGGCGTGCATCGTCAGCCACGACAACAGATAGGAACCGCTCCACAAGTCGCGCGTGCTGCGCGCCTGCGCGATGAAATCCTGGACTGGGCCGACTTGGAAAATCAGGAAGGCGGGCTGAAGCTCTCCGCCTTGGCCAGCACGAGTGGCTTCCAAAGCACTAACCACGGCGCAGTGATGCCAGATGGAGCCATCGGGAATGCGCGTGTCCGCGGAAAGGTAAGGCAGGAGTTCCGCTCCGCGGCCCTTGCCGCCGGCATGATCGGCGGCGTGTTCGGACCATCTCCGCCAGGCGCGGAGGAACAGAGTCTGCGGATCACTGCTCTTCCATTCCGGGCGGATGTCGGAAAGCCACTGTTCAGCGTCACTTTGGCCGGGATAGACCAACGACCCGGTGGGCAGCGCGGGATTGTCGTTGTCGTCCCGACCGCTCAGCGGGTGGACGAACGCAACCTTGAGCTCTTCACTCAAGGAAGCGCCGACCTTGCTGCCGTGCGGAAAGACGAAACGATCAGCGGCGGCCGCAGACCAGTCGGGATTGCCGCCCATACTTCGCCACAGGTCACCTACGCCGAAGCTCTCGGCATGGATCCTGGCACGCTCCTTATGGTGCTCTCCGAAATCGTAAGCCTTCTCCGGCGGGTCGTGGAGGTAGGCGGCGAGTTTTCGTCTCCAGTCGGTCATGGCTCAATCATGCGGTTGAGGATTCCTGGTTGTCGCGAGTTCTGATTTGGGGCTGTAAACGGTTCTCCGCAGACAAGCGCGGATGACATGCAGTGATTCATGTTCACGGCGGACAGTGTCGGCGAGGCAGCGGGCGGGCGCGAGAGTACGGACGTCCGGGGACGTCGGGGGGATTCTCGCTGAGGACGCTGCTTCCATGCACCAGTTCCTTTGGCTTGCTGATGCGAATGCTAGCGCGTGCCCGAACAGGGGCAAGGGGAAGTTATTCCTTCTTGTTCACACCTTGTTCACGGTCAGACGACCCAGGGCGGGCGCGGCAGAATTGTGATTTACGATTTATGATTTCTGATTTGCGATTTCTGGCCGTCAATGTGCCGCTCCACGCCGGATCAAACTCCGCAACATTTCTTGAACTTCTTCCCACTCCCGCACGGGCACGGGTCTTTGCGGCCCACTTTCACTTCGGACCTATGACTCCGGATTGCGGAGACGATCTGGCGGAGGATCGAGGCTGGCGCTGACGAGTGTTGCGTTTTGCGGTGTTCATGCGCGTTGCTCTCGAAGTGAAGTTAGGGGATGCCCAGTTCCTGAAGCATCAAAGTCAGATTGCGTCCCGCTGTCACCGCCTCGCGCTCGCCGAGCGGCGTTCGTTGATAATGCTCGCGGAGTTTCTCCGGCTCGACAATCTTGAGCCGCAGCATCGCGCGGATCAGATCCAAATCCTTCTCCCGTCCGACCATCAGTTGACGATGGCCAGGTCATACGGATCGAGAGCGAAGACGTTGTCGTAGCCGGGCACAGGATGGAGCCGGGATTCCCACCCGGCCGGCAGCGTTTCCGCGATGACCGGGCGGAGGGATGTCAGCGTAGTAGCCGTGGTGCTCCTCGAAGACGCTCTCGTGCCCGATCGCTTCTTTGAGGAGATCGGCAATTCGCTGGTCGATGGGATCGAGGAAAAAATCGGCATCCAGGGAAACTTCAAGAGGCTGTCCCGGATCGCCAAGTCCGGGATGAGTTGGCAGCAGCGAACTGGACCCGAGAATGATGATGCGTCGCGGCCGGACGAGAGCCGCCACCGAGTCGAGTAAATGCTTCAAAAATGGTAGGCGCATAAGGAAACCGCCTGGCGGCGTTCGGCGGCGGTGAGCACGCCGGCAAACGGGGCAAAGTCGCGGAAGCGTTCCGTCTTCGGACTGCGGTCGCGCAGGAGCCGGAGCAATTCCTGGAAACCCTCCGAGGATTGTTGCGCGCGCAGGATGATCTCGCGCCACTGTTCCAGGCGGTGCGGCGCCGTGTGGCCTTTGGCGATCCAGCGGTCGATGTTCTCCAGTGGAATGTTCAGGAGGGCCTCCCTGGTGTCAGCGTTGGCTTGCTCAAGCTTATCGGCCACCAGGTCATGCAGGGTTTTCATGGTGCATTGCCTCCATAACATTTCTCGAAGCTGATTTTCTCGCAGTCGCAAGCTGGATTGCTGCAAACGAAAATCCGGGCCCTGACCGTTTGCCTGGCGAACGGGCCGTGTTCAAAGTCGAACCGAGCCGTGCCGTGGCTCAGATTATCGGGTGACTCCAATTTCATGTGTGCGTCAGTCTAAGCCGCGCCTGGCCAAGTTGCCATTCCGTTTCGGGTCGCGCCGACGTTTCGCGCCCGCGCCGCACGACCGGTGATGGGCATGCCTCCTCCAAATCATAAATCAATAATTCATAAATCCTAAATTCACCTCGGGTCGTGGTTGAAGATTTCGACCGGACCGGTGACGGGGGAATCGTAGAACAGCTTGCGGGCGCGGCCGTGGAGCGCGTGAGCGATGCGCAGGTAAAGCCACACGGGCGCTGGACCGGTCAACGTGGCATCGGCGCCGGGAGGCACCCGCTCCTTGACGTGAGATACGTACGTGGCCAGGTCGGCGAGCTTGGCCTGATATCGCGAAATCAAACTTCAAGAATCATGCATTCAGAAAGGCACAGCGCAGATAGCCAGAGTGATGGGAACGCGGTAAGTTTCATGCAAGTAATTGAGGAAGTCGCCGATCAGCCGGGCGGTCAGTTGGCTCTCGAGATGTTCGGTGGCGGCATAGACAAGGCTTACGGCCAGGCCCTTGGTTTTCTTTCGCAGGAAACCTGTCCGGGCATCGAGCGAATTGATCTCCGAGCAGGCGGCGCGCGGATCCGCTTTCAGGAATTCCGCCAGTTGCTTGTGCCGGCGCAGCGCGTTTTCCAAAGGCAGGTTGTTCGCTTTGGCGAGATTGCTCAGCAAGCTGACGCCGACGGTGACGATGTGGAGTTGGTTCATGGGTATCCCGGTTGATTTACCAAAGGCATTTAACTCCGCGGTACTGGGAGATGGTTTCATCGGAAGTAAGAACCGTCAGCAAATGGGTCTGGGCCAGCACGACAAGGACACGATCAAAAGGATCGCGATGGATCGGTGGCAGGGCCGCGGCAGCACAGGCCAGGCTGGCATCGAGCGGGAGTTCCCGCAGGCGGTACCGCGCCGACAATCCAAGAAACCACTGCGCCGGTGGCTCGCCGAGTTGGAGTTTGCCGGCCGCGACCTTGATCGCCACTTCCCAGGGACTGACGACGGACACGCTGGCCTCCGGAGCCGTACGCAAAGCAGCGGCGGCGCGCTCCGGCAAGTCACCCCGAGCCAGCGCCAGGAGCGCGCATGTGTCGAGCAAAACGTTCATCGCAGGCCAGCGGGCCACTCCGCTTCCGAGAGTGGCTCTGCGGGGTCGTAGCCGGGGGAGAATTCGACGCGGAAGCGCGGATCGGGTGTGAGGTCTCGCACCTGGCGAGAGCGTTTAGCACGGCGACGGATTTCCGCGACCTCGCGCCCGTCGCGGCACAGCACGACGGTTTCGTTGCGGTCTTCGACGGCCTTGACCAGCTCCGAGAGCCGCGTCTTGGCTTCGTGCATGTTGACGGTAATCATGGTTAGCTAGACTAGCTAGGGTGGACCGCTTCGGCAAGCGGTACGGCGAGGAATGAAATTAGCAGGAAGGCTGAGGCCGTATCGTGTCCTACTGCGGCCTGAGGAGTCGGAAGAAGCGGTTTTGATTCGTCTTGGCCAGCGTCACTTGCCGCTGATCCCCCACCACAACTGAGCGGTTGGTTACCGCCAGCCAATTCGCACCGGCGACGCGGTCGCCCGCTTGCACCTGAAACCTCCAGCCCGCCGCGGGCCACGACAGAAGCATTTGCTGGCCGGCCAACGGTTTGATGCTCAAGCGCACGGGACTGGTGATCTCAGGCAACAAGACGAATGCGTTGGTGCTCGCCACAATCCCCGCCGGTGTCGTGACGCTGATGGACCCAGTCACGGCATCAGGCGGCACCCACGCCAAGATTTCGTTGGGTGTCGGATTGGTGAAAGTTGCGGCACCGCCATTGAACCGCACGGCCTGGACCTGCGTAAAATTCGTTCCCCGAAGGGTTACGGGCGTGTCCGGCACTCCGTTTGTCGGGAAAAAATCCGTGATGATCGGCGCGACAACGAACACTTCTGCGCTGAAAGACGCCCCTGCAAGGGTGGCCACGCTCAGAGGACCCGTGCTGGCGCCTGGAGGAACCGTGCATGTGATCTGTGTCGGCGCCGTAACCGCAAAGTTGGCATTCACTCCGTTGAACTTTACCGCAGTCGCCCCCAGGAAGTTCAGTCCGTGAATCAAGACGGCTGTTCCAGGAGATCCCACCGCCGGAGAAAACCCAGTCACAACCGGCTTCTCCGCAGCGACTACGAATTGGTTCGTGCTCGATCCAGTCCCTTGAGCCGTCGTCACACTGATCGGCCCTGTGACCGCGCCGGTCGGCACCGTGGACCGAATCTGAGTCGGACTCACCAAAGCGCTGGCGTTGGCCGCGACGCCGCCGAACTTCACCGCTACCAACCCGCCCAAATTCACGCCGTCGATTGTCACGACAGTGCCGGGCGGCCCGTTTGTTGGCGTGAATTCCGCGATCACCGGGCTGGTCGTGACCACAAATGGCTTGGAACTGGTTCCTGTTCCCTTCGATGTAACCACGCTGATCGGGCCGGTGACGGCTCCCAAAGGCACCACGACCCTGATTTGAGTCGGAGAAGGCGCGGAGAAACTGGCAGAGGCGACTCCGTTAAACTTGACCGTAGTTGCGCCTGTGAAATTCGCACCCTCAATGATAACTGTCGTCCCGGGCGGACCTGCCGCCGGCGAAAAATCCGTGATCACCGGGGAGGAGGTGACCACGAACGCCCTCGCGCTGGCGCCGGTGCCGGAAAGGCTCGAAACAGTGATGGGCCCCGTGGTCGCTCCCGTTGGAACCGTGGCGCTGATCTGAGTTGGCGCCGTGACGAAGAAGCTGGCGGCATTGACGCCGTTGAACTTCACGGACGTTGCGCCCGCGAAATACCGGCCTTCGATGACCACCAGTGCTCCTGCCACGCCGTTGGTCGGGGAGAAGTCCGAAATGATCGGTTCGGTTCCCGTCACGACAAATTGGTTGGTGCTGGCGCCGGTCCCAACAGGTGTCGTGACCGTAATGAGGCCGGAGGTCGCTCCCTTGGGCACCGTCGCATGAATCTGATTCTGTGCAGTTACGACGAAGGCGGCGTTGGCGCCGTTGAATCGGACGGCGTTTGCGTCGGTGAAGTTCGCACCTTCAATGATCACGACCGAGCCAGGCGCGGCGTTCGTGGGCGTTAAGCTGGTGATCCACGGAGCCACTCGGAAAGGAACTGACGTCACGGCCGTTCCCAGAGAAGTTGTTACGCTGATCGGCCCTGTCGTGGCTCCCAGCGGAACCGTGGCAACCACGCGCGATGGCGAAACATGAGTGAACAATGCGACATCCGTGTTGAATCGCACTTCAACGACCCGGCTGAAATTTGCGCCGTCGATCGTAACGCTGTCGCCGGGTGCGCCACTGATGGGAGTGAAGCCTGTGATTGTGGGAAGGGCCGCGCCGAAAGCCGGCATCATCGCGAGCAGAAAATCAAAGAGCAGAACCGCAGCGAACGCCTTCAATCGGGTCCAAGCTGCGATCTCCCTCCGCCTGAACCTGACGGTAGGGCGAGCCTGTCCCCAGCGAGCGGAGTCGGACGTCTTACAAGCACGTCGAGCGGCTCGCCGGGACGGACTCGCCCTACCGGGTTCATGGGGCGAGAGCATGGCAATCTCACCAAGGAAGCTTCCCGTGAACAAACCCACCCCTTCTCCCCTCCCAGGAGGGGAAACGATCAATTCAGCCGGACGCACGCGGGGAAGATATGCATTTCCAAAGCCAGCGCAAATCATCCGTGTAATCCGTGGTCCTGTTTTCCAAACAAAGCGGTTTCGATCACTTCCAGTGAAAGAACAGCGTCTGAACATCTCGTGGATTTCCCGGATTGCGGCGCAGGACGGCCACGAACCGGCGCGTGTATTGATTGATCCGGGCATCCACCAGAACCTGGAACGTGAAGCTCCGCGTCGTGAAGTTCCCCGCCAGTTGCTGCACCATCTGCGGAGGCAACCCTGGAACGTTGATGAGTTCTCCCGGAGAACGGAACGGTAGATCGTCCTCGTTCCCTTCCACTCCATCCCAGCCGGCGCGAGCCGTCACGATTGCCTGAGCCAAAAGCGGGTCCAGTCCCGGCACGAGTTGAAGCACCTGAGCCGGAGCCGTGTTGATGTTGAGGGTGCCGACTGACAAGGACGTGAAGACATCCGCCAGCCCCGAAGGCGCCGAGGCTCCCAGACCCGCGAACGGGCTGGCGGACGCCACCAACGCAGGTTGGTTCAGGCTCGGTCCCGAAGAACCCCAAAAGATTTCCGGCGTCACGCCACGAATCATCAGCAACTCCGCCAGGTCATCGATCGGGCCATTCTTCGCGACATAGGGCGTAAAACCCGGATTGGGATTGCTCATGTATTCCCGGCTCTCCGTTCCGCTCAAGTGGGGATCATCATCCGGATCAATCCAATCGAGAAACGAATCGCTGATCACGGAGGAATCGCCCGGGCTGACGCCCAACAAAGCCAGCGCCTGCAGGAGCAGCGGGAGGGTCCGTTCGTTGACCATATTGATGTTAAACTTCCGCTCCAGATCCGTGATCTTGACCGAGAACGTCCCCGCGCCGAGTTCATTGTTCTCCAGCGAAATCGTTTCCAGAACTTCATTTGTGCCCATCGGCCCGCCGGCCCACTTCTGATTCAACGAATCCCACGGCTCGGTCGTCACGTTCAGGTGTTGCACCAGAATGTAACGGGCGAATTCGACGCCCGAACGGCCCAGCCATTCGAGGTCCGCTTCAAAGCTCGTGTTTCGCGCGAGCTTGGTTTCGACTTTCATCGAATACGCAAAGCCGCCGGCGATGATCGCCAGCACCAGAATCACGATCATGACGATCACCAACGCGATCCCGCGCGGCTGTGTGTTCGGGGAAATCTTCATGGTCGAACTCTTAACCGGAACAATTCAATTCAACCACGAATGGACACCAATAAACACGAATCTGGATGGAGATAGAAAGCCGCATCGAACCGCTTTGCGTCCGACGTCGAGAAGCGCTGATCCCCAATCCCATTCGTGTCGATTCGTGTTCATTTGTGGTTCTGAATGATTACGGCTTAGCGCCCTGGAAACTGCGCGCCTGTTCGGGGAGACGGGACCGTCCCCGTGCCGGGCCGGTTGCCTGCGCCGGGCACAGGAAGGGGCGTGACTCCGGGAACGCCAGGCCGAACGGGCACGCCGCCAAATCGTCCGGACGGGAATTGAACCTGCGGGGGAATCCCCAGCGAGGACAGGAGAACGGTCTGGATCGCCACGTCCTCGCTGCCTGGCCTGGACTGCTTTTCCCCGAAGCTGACGGCGACGCGCGCCATCTTCGGCATCCGGTTCGTGTAGGGCCATTCCGGGACCCACTCGAATCGGTTGGTGTCGAGGAATTCCACCGCGAACAGATTGACGCTCGGCGCGAGCACGATGGTGTACGGCTTGGCGTCGGCTTCGGGCGCTTCGAGCAGCGGGGTTTGGCGGAGCAACAACTGGTTCTTCCCGTTCGCTCCCGGTTCCACCGAAAAACTGACGCGCCGAAGGCTCTGCTCGCCGAACATCCCGCTGCCAGGGAAGGACGCCGGCAGCCGCGCCACAAAACTTAGCTCTGCGAAGTCGCGGCTCGTGTCCGCGTAAAACCAGTAATAGTGGATGTTGGCCAGGAACAACTGCGCCGAACTGAGCGCCTCTTCGATGGCGCGCAACGCGACGCGGGTCCGCTGCGCTTCGGCCGCCGCGTTCAAGCCGACCTTCGAGCTGCGCAAGATGGCGACCCAACTGGAATAGATTGCCGTGATGACCATAGCCAGGATCGCGGTGGCCAGCAGAACTTCCACCAACGTGAACGCGCGCGTTGATCGAGTGACTGCAAATCGGCGATGTGGCGCAACGCGGCGGAGCCGGCGGAGCCGCAGCCAAGGCCCGCACTGAGGATTAGGATTACGATTATGCGAATTTGCGTGGCTTGCGGCGATTTCGGGCGACCCTGACAGAGCGCAACTTTGCCCTGCCGTGCGGCAGATATTCCATGGCCGGTGGAGTTGCATAAGTGTTTATCGGCCTGGATTCGCGAAGGAGCGGAGGCGGAGGCGAGAGGAACCCGCCGACTCTGGCCGGAATAGCAAGATGCTCATGGTCGAGCCGACGACTGTCTTGCCCTTCAATCCGACCACCTCGAAATCGACGCGAAACAGGCCATTGGAAGAGGCTTCCATGATGTTGCCGACGCAAGAGTAACCGGGATTAAGCTGCTCAAACTGCGCAATGATCTCCTGCGGCAGCGGCCCTTCTTCCACCCGGTTGGTCAACGAAATCATCCCGGCCAAGCCGCCAATATCAACGTGAGAGATTTGCAGGTGCCGGGCCGCAGAAAGACTTTGCGAAGTGAGGCTCAGGATCGCGAAAACCGCCATGAAAAACAGCGCCATCGCAATCATGACTTCCAACAAACTGAAGGCGCCGACTCTCCCGCTCTCCCTCCGGAATATCTGTTTAGCGCCCTTAACAAATTCTGGATTCTCAGGTGGTTCTGAGTCTCCTTTCCCCTCACCCTGCCCTCTCCCTAAGGAGAGGGTCTTTCTTGTCGCGACCCCAGCTTGATCTTGGCGAACTATGGGCTCGTTCCGGCGCAGGATAAAATGCTCCCTTCCCGTGTACCGTCTCTTCGGACCGTGGCCTTTAGGCCGCTTCAACGCTGGACTCCGGAGAGTGCGCGGAAGCAGCCTGAAGGCTGCGGTCCGCACAGTTCTCGGTTCAAGGGCGGTGAGCATGGTTCTGAAACCAAGGGAGTTCTCCACGAACGTCCCTCTCTCTCGCCCTGCGGACGCCCTCTCCCCCTCCGAGGGGGAGAGGGAACGGGTGATCGGGCCGTTCAGATTGAGGGGAGGGGGCTGGATTCTCATCGGATCGTATCCACTTCGGTCAGTCCGGTGATGATGTCCGCGCTGATCTTTTTCTCGCCGGAAGGGGAAAAGAGAATCACCGTGAACTCGTCGCAAGTGCCGTTCGGGAAAAAACGCACCCGTGCTTCGGGGAGTTCCATCTTGTCCTGAAAGTTGACATAGATCAGCTTCACCCCAACGTCACTCGGCAATTGGCCCGAAAAATTCGCCCCGCTGGAACTTCCGCCGCTCGGGTCATCTCCCACGCCCTCACCGCGCGGAAGTCGAGCTGGCTGGACTGAAATGCTGCCGTCTTCTGCGCGCAGGACGAATTCCATCGGCACGCTCTTCAGGATCGCTTGCGCTCGCGCGTGACTACAGCCTTCGACCACGTCACTGACCGCTTTGCGCAGCCCTTCTTTCTTGAGCGCCTTGATCCAGCCCGGAAGCCCGATAGCCATAACGATGGCCGCGATGCTGATCGCGAGCATGAGTTCGATCAGAGTGAAGCCAAGGCTATAGGCGAGGGGCGATCGGCGAGAGGCTGGGACAGGAGCCTTGCTGATTCCGTTGGCCAGGATCTCGAGTTCTTGAACCGGAGCGCCTGGGTCATGGAGAGCTTCGTGTTTCTTACGAACCCGACCACGCCCCATGAACCGAAAACCGTGCGGACCGCAGCCTTCAGGCTGCTTCCGCGCACTCTCCGCAGTCGGGCGTTGAAGCGGCCCAAAGGCCACGGTCCGAGGAGACGGTTCATGGGAAGAGCGAGTCCGTCCTGGCGAGCTGTTCGACCTTCCTGGAACACGTCCAACTCGGCTCGCTGGGGACCGGCTCGCCCTACCGTCAGATCTATTGGAAGGGAACGTCAATTTCCGCCTCGCCGGCCGTTCGCCGTGGCCCGCGTCTCGCGTCTCGCCTCTTGCCTCTCGGCTCATAACTACCCTACCGGCTAATATTGGAGGTGATGGCAAACATCGCGGAGAGCACGCTGAGCAGCAGAAAACCCACGCCCACCGCCATGACGATGATCATCGCGGGTTCGATCAGATTCGTCATGACCCGCAGCGCGATGGTCAATTCGTTTTCGTAAGCGTCAGCCACATTCCGGAGCGCGCCGGGCACGTCGCCGGTTTCCTCGCCAATCTTCAGCAGGTCGATCATCAGTTGCGGGAAGTTTTTGCTCCGCGCCAGCGGCTGCGCGATGGTCTTTCCGTCGGTCACTTCTTCGCGGGTCTTGGCGATGGCGTCCTTGAGAATTCGGTTTGGGATAATTTCCTCGGTAATCTTCAGCGCCGTCAGGACCGGTACGCCATTTTCCAGCAACGTGGCGAGAGTGCGGGCGAACTGTCCATACAAATTCAATTTGATGACTTTGCCCAGCACCGGAGCGCGCATTTTCCAACTGTCGATCGCCCGCTGGCCCACGTCGGAAGTTTGATACCGTTTGAACAGCACCACCAGCGCGAGCGCGACCAAACCCATCAGCCACCAGTACGTTCCGAACATTTTGCTGATCCCGATCAAGAATTGCGTGGTCGCGGGCAGCGGTACGTTCATGCCCTCGAAGATCGAAATGAACTTCGGGAGCATGTAAGTCATGAAAAAGAAAATGATCGCGACGCCGACGCACGCGACCACGGCCGGATAGATCAACGCCGACACGAACTTCTGCTGCACCTCGGCAAAACGCTCGTAATGCTGCGAAAGCCGCTTGAGAACTTCGACCAGTGCGCCGCTCTGCTCGCCAGCCCGGACCATGTTGACGTACAAATCCGAGAAAATATGCCGCTGCTTAGCCATCGCATCCGAGAGGCTCTTTCCCTCCATCACGTCCTGTTTGAGCTGCTTGCTGACTTCGGGGGAGATGCCTTTGGACTCCAGGTGCGTCATGCTGTTCAAGGCCACGGTCAACGGCATGCCCGAGTTCAGCAGATTGGAGAGTTGCTGCGTGAACGTGGCGAGCTCCTGAAGCTTCGGCTTGCGCTTGCGGTGGAGAAATTCCCGCAGCGCCGGAGGCAGCATCCCGGAAGTGGAAACTCGCCGATCCGACGTCGGTTCAGTGCGCGCGGCGACGGATCCCTTGGCCGCCTCGATGGCCACGGGAAAGAGTCCCAACCGTTCGATTTGCATCAAGGCCGCTGAACGGTCTGCGACCTCCAGCATTCCCGTGACGACCTCACCTGAACGGCGGCGCGCCTTGTAAGAGAACTGCGGCATAAAGTTAACCAAGTAATATAAACCAGGCGTTCAGGAAAGTTGCCAACGTAGGACAGGCATCCTGCCTGTGCCGATCTCGATCTGGATGGACCCTCGATATGGCGTCTAAGGCAGGCTGGAAGCCTGCCCTACCTTACCGGCGTTCGTTGTAAGCCGGTTGACCGTATTTTTCCTGGACCAACTCGCCGATTCGTTGCCGGAGCCGCAAGTCGAGGTTCAGCCCGGCCCAGGCCACCTGGCCGACGAAAGAAAAGCCGTCCAGCATCGCGCTTTCCCAGTCGGTCCGCTTCGCCGGGATTCCGGCAGGCTGAACCGAACCCTGGACCAGCAAGCCGAGACGATTTCGCCGTTGCGCCGCGCCGGCAATCTTACGCCCACCGTGGATAAGATCGAATCGTTCGGCGCCAGCGAAACATTGGCCGGGGACAGATTTCTGGCCGCAGCTTGCGAGTGCCGCAGCCACGTCCACACGCGCGAAAGCCTGCTGCAACCATTCATGCGCCCGGCGATAACTCTCCACCGCTTTCAATGCGTGCCAGGGATGGTTCGGGGGAAACACGAGGCTGTAAGTCCAATCCGCATCGTGAGGCACCAGGCCGCCTCCCGTCGGCCTCCGAATCAGAGGGCGCAATTTCGTCCAGCGCGCGATTTCCGCGTAAGCCTGCGAATACCCAAACGTCGCGGCGGGTTCGGTCCAGCCATAGAAGCGCAGCACCGGCCGCCCCAACGAAGCGGACGATTCCAGCATGGCTTCGTCCACGGCCATGTTTTCCGCGGCGGGGCAAACCCCTGATCGAAGGAGGAACCAGGTGTCGGTCATGGAGTCGGGCGTCAAACGTGAAACGTAATGCGTAATCTCAGCACTGGCCAGCGGATGGACAGAGAGTTCTTAGTTCACAATTCTCGCAATCCGGCTTCCTTGCCGAACAACGGCGGCGCCCGTGCCAGATCAGCCAATGGCTGAACATCGTCCATTGGTCGTTCGGGACCAGTTTCATCAAGGCCGGTTCGATTTTCTCCGGCGTTTTCTGTTTCGCGAGGCCCAGCCGATTCGACAACCGCGCTACGTGCGTATCGACCACCACGCCCACATCAACCGAGAAGGCATTACCCAGGACGACGTTGGCCGTTTTGCGACCCACGCCGTCGAGTCGTGTCAGTTCGTCCATCGTCCGTGGCACTTCGCCACCGTGTCGTTCGATCAGCTTCTGGCAGCAGGCCTTGATGCTTTTGGCTTTGTTGCGGAAGAATCCCAAGCGCTGGATGGCCTTTTGAAGCTCGGACAAATCGGCCTTCGCGAAATCCGAGGCGCTGCGATATTTCCGGAACAACTCGGCCGTCACGATGTTGACCTGCTTGTCGGTGCATTGTGCGGACAGAATCGTGGCGATGAGCAATTCGAGCGGATTGGAGTAATTCAACTCACAGTGCGCATCCGGGTAGGTTTGGTGAAGCGCGGAGATTATCTTTTGAGCGCGCGCCGCCTTGGCAGCTTGAGTCTCGCGAGGCATTTGCGGACGCGCGTCAAAGCCGCGGCGGCAGCGGAGGACGAATCGGCGTGGGGGTGAACTCCACCTTCGCGAACACTTCGGAAAGAGACAGCGTGATCTGAAGCGAAGGCAGTTCGAGCGTGGCGTCGAGTCCAGCCGCCTCTCCCAACAGCCAGAAACCGCTCTCCTGACGAATGAATTGTTCGATGCGCGGTTCCTTCTGGCTCACGAGCAGGTATTCGCGCAAGGAGGGGATTTGGCGGTAATGCTCGAATTTCTTTCCACGATCGTCGCCCTCGGTCGAATCGGACAGCACTTCGACGATGACAGCGGGGTTGAGCAGCGTATCGATCTCGTCATCGAGCAACTGCGGCTCGCCGCAAACGACGGAAAGGTCCGGATAGGTGAACAGGCCGGTGGTCATGATCTTGACGCGGAGGTCGGTGTTGTAGGGGACACATCGGTGACCCTTCAAGCGATTGCCAAATTCACGCGCAAGGTTTGTTCCGATCAAACTATGCCAGCGCGTCCCGCCGGACATCGCGAACATCTCGCCGTCGAAAAACTCGCTCTTGAATTCAGCGCGCCGTTCGATATCGAGATACTCGGCTTCCGTCAAACGAGGAGCGGTTTTGGCCAGTCCCATAGTCCCTCGCTTACGCCTTCTCAGCCATGCCCAGCAAGGTGAGCAGCGCGCGGCGGTTGGCCTGTTCGTCAAAGATTGCCGCCACCGGAATGTCGAAGCCAGCGACGACGACGCTTGCGACGCGGTCTCCCTCGCGCGCGAGGCGATGGAGCCGATAGGCGCGGCTTTCCAGGCAGAATTGCTCCACGGTGCGGGCATCGGGATCGACGAGCCAGTATTCGGCCACGCCGTGCGCCGCATAATCCTCGAACTTCACGCCGCGGTCGTTCTTTTCCGTCGTTTCCGACAACACCTCGACGACAAAATCCGGCGCGGGATGTTTGATTTGATCGAGCGTGAACGACGCGGCTTTGTCCTTTCCATAGAAGAGCACGTCCGGTTCGTAATCATTGCGCGTCAGGCAGACGAGCGCTTTTTCCAGGAGAACTTCACCCAGTTGGTGACGGGAGACGTGGTTATGCAGCAAGTTGTAAATGTATCCAGTGGCCAGAATATGGCTGCGACGAGCCGGTGAATGCATGAAAACCTCCCCGTTGATGAACTCTGCTTTGATGTCTTCGGTCAGTTCCTCGTAGAACTTCTCACGCCGCTCCCGTTCCGACGTCAGCAAGCTGGAGAGCTCCTGCACGTAAGCCGGCAACTTGGGCGACCGAATCAATGGCTCCAGCACGGTATCCATGGCAGGCATGTTACTGGGATTGGCCGGAGTGGGCAAGGCGGGAGCACCGGACCGGCACGGCCGTAACGCCGGCATTCCTGTCGGCCAGTTCCGAGGCATTCCTGCCTCGCGGATCGTGAGGTCGCAAGACCTCGTAACTTGCCGGCTGGAAAGCCAAGCATTACCGACTTAGACCAACTCCGGTTCCTCGATCTCCTTCGGAGGCGCGGCGAGCGGCGTGCCGTCGAGCGCTTCTGGGTACTCGAAAACCTTGCCTTCAAAGTTGCGGATGATGACCCGCTCTTCGTTCCGGCTGATCACGTAGTCCGGATTGATCGGCACCTTGCCGCCACCGCCGGGCGCGTCGATCACGAATTGCGGCACGGCATAGCCCGTCGTATGCCCGCGCAAACTTTGCATGATCTCCAATCCTTTCCGGACGCTGGTCCGCAGGTGCGCCGAACCCGCGATCAAGTCGCACTGGTAAAGGTAATACGGCTTGACCCGGCACATGAGAAGTTTCTGAACCAACGCGCGCACCACCGTCGAGTCGTCATTCACGCCGCGCAGCAGCACGGATTGATTGCCCAGCGGAATGCCCGCGTCTGCCAATCTGCCCAAGCCTTCGCGGACCTCGGTGGTCAGTTCGCGCGGGTGATTCGAGTGAACGCTCAGGAAAAGCGGGTGGTACCGCTTTAGCATGGCGCAAAGCTCCGGCGTGATGCGTTGCGGCAAGAAAATCGGAATGCGCGTGCCGAGGCGGAGGAATTCCACATGAGGAATCTCGCGAATTCGCCGGAGCAAGTGCTCCAGCTTCTCGTCGCTGAAGAGCAACGGATCGCCCCCGCTCAACAGAACGTCCCGGATCGCCGGATGCTCGCGCACGTAAGCGATCTGCTTGTCGAATTCCGGGTGAAAATCGTAGCCCGACGCGTTGCTGACCAGGCGCGACCGGGTGCAGTAGCGGCAGTAAGACGCACAACGGTCGGTCACCAAGAACAAGACGCGATCCGGGTAGCGATGCACCAATCCGGGCACGGGCGAATGGCTGTCTTCCCCGCACGGATCGCGCATTTCCCAAGGCGCGGTGTGGGTCTCCTCGATGCGTGGAATCACTTGCCGCCGGATCGGGCAATTCTCATCCGCCGGATCGATCAGGCTGAAAAAGTAAGGAGTGATAGCCATGGCCAGCTTGGTGTCGGCCAGCAAAGTTCCGGCGTGTTCCTCCGGCGCCAGCGTTGGCAGGAGACGCTGGAGTTGGGTGATCGAAGTGATTCGATGCTTGAGCTGCCAGCGCCAGTTGTTCCAGTCCGCATCCGGCACGTTTGCCCAGAAGCTGCGGCCGGCGGACTTGAATTGTTTAAGGGAATTCAGCAGAGGGGATAGGGGCGGCTCCTCGCCCGCCTCGGATAAAGTCTCTTTGAACATGGTGCGGAACTATATTTTGGGTCGGCGAGGTGTCAAGGGCACCGCAGGAGTTAATTGAGCAAAATCGCTAAATCAGCAACAAGCCAAGAATCATTGCGGCCCCGCGGCCGGGACTGGCGTGGGGGATGCATAGGACCGCCGCAAGGCCTCGCGTTGTCGATACAGGTCATCCAATCGATCTATGGTCTCGCGAAGCAAAAGCGGAATGGAAATCGCCGCCTGGCCCTTGGCCACGGATACCGAGTTGGCCTCCGCGCGTTTCTGCAAGTAGTTCGCAAAGACCACCCGGTAGCGCTCGATCAGCGCGGCCAGGTCCAACGGGCAATGAAGTCGAAGCAGCGCAAGCTGGCCGAGCATGTGTTCGAGGGCCGCCTTTTGTGACGCGAAATCCCAGTCGGCGATGATTTGCTGGGGCGTCACGTAAGTGCGCACGGGCATGACCTCCGCGGTCAATCGGACCAGGGCCGGCTGGAGAAGAATTTCATCCAGTTTCTCGAAGCAAATCTCCGTTGTCCAGATCTGGCCTGGATCACGGCCCGTGAAGCTCATCCCGACGACGGTCCACCACTTCTCGACGTCGAGAATCCGGGCGAAATAGGTGCGGAACCCACGCAGGAAAGCCGTTTCCCAATTCCAGCAAGCCGGCAATTCCTGGAGCATGTTCACGAGGCATGCGCGCCCGTTCGGCAGCCGGCAGAGCTGGGCCACGAAAAGCTGGCATGAGCTTTGAAACGGCGTCAGGCCTGCGCCCTGGAGCGTTTCCGGCGGCGGATGCCCCAGTTCCGAGAACGTCGCCGGCGCAGCGTTGCGCAGGACCGACCGCGCCTGCCGCAGCCCGTCCAGGCCGCTCGCGTCCTGCCGTCCGCCCACATTCCGCGCGCTCTGAAGCATCCATCCGGCGGGGATAGATTGAAGGACCAGATCCGGGCCGAGCGTGCTCACGATTTGCGACGAAAGGCCTTCCGTGAACCAGATAGGAATTTCGGCCGACTTGAGGCCGCCCCGCCGGTTGGCCAGTTCGAGCAGGAGCGCTTCGACCAAACCCCGGACCAGTTTCAGTTCCTCAATCTGATCCGGGATGTTCACTCGGTAATGCCAGCCATCCGCGAATGGCGTCGCCACAATTTGAATCTCCTGGTCGGCCCCAGCCCCGGGCACCAGGCACAAATGAATCCTCCCCCAACCCTGCGCCGAAACGTCCAACTCCCGGCACACCGCCTGTTTGATGCGATCCGCCGAAAGCGCCAGGACGTCCAGATCCAATTGAATCAGCGGCTTGCCCAGTTCCGACTTCAAGTTGGCCGGGCCTCGCGCCGGCCCGCGAAGATCCTGGACGAGGAAATTCTGCGCGCGGCGCGTCGGGGGCGCGGTCACGCCTGCCGAGGCGCAAGGGAACAGCAAGCCGCTGGAACAAAAGGCCACGAAGAGAACCAAGGGTGCCAGCGCGGGAAAGCCACAACCCGCGGACATGGAAGGCATCCGGGCGCGCTGGCAGTTCAACGTTTCAGGTTCAAAGTTCAAGGTCAAAGTTCAAGGTTCAAGGTCAGATGGAGGTCATCGGGGTTGCGCGCTCGCCGAAGCGGTGACCGGATGCGTGTAAAGTCGAAGCTCCGGGGCTGAGTTCGGGTTGTTGGTTCGGATTTCCAACCAGGGCAGCTTCTCAACCCAGCGCCGGTCCTCCGCGAAAACGCGGTCCACTTCCCCGAGTTCCTGGCTCAAGAGAGGCCAGTACCGCGGCGGAATTTCCAGCTTCCCAAGTTTCATGGAGCGCGTCGCAAAATTCCAATCGTTGGTTCCGCCACGAAGTTAGAGGCCGCGGCGCCAGACCAGTGGAAACGAGAGGCCGAACCATTTCTTGCGAACCCAGCAGTACCACTGGATTTCCGGCCCAGAAAACCTGGCGCGGCTCGCGAGCAATTTCGGGCTGGTTTCCGGCGCGTTGGCCGGGCTCTTCAGTTTGTCCCCGGCATAGCGTTCGTCCAGATACGAATTGATTTCGATCTCAGTCAGCCGGATGAACCCGCTGCGGCCGGGCGACTCCAGCGCCTTTCTGAACAGCCCGAGCTTGCGCTGGACCTCCTGGGCGTCCAGAGCATTCGGCTCTTTGAACGCTTCTGCGTCGATGTCCGCCGTCACTTGAGAGTAGAAATAAACCGCCGCCATCCACGCCACGGTCACCACTCTGCGAATCCAGGCAGGCCTGGCTTTCATGCGAATCGCTCGCGAAACTACGCGTCGGACTTCGTGGACGTGGATTTTGCTGCGGTCGATTCGCCTTTGGCGGGCGCCGGCTTGCTCTCCGTCGAAGACGCCGGCGCTGGGGATTCCTTCTTCGCCGCTTCTTTGTATTTGTCGCTGCGATAGTCCGTGATGTAAAACCCGCTTCCTTTGAAAATCAGCCCGGCGCCGGCGGTGATGGCTCGTTTGACTTTGCCTTTGCCCCAAGTTTTCTGCCGGCAGAGGTCCTTGGGGCAGGTCGTGATCGGATGGTCCGAAATCGACTGAAACAGGTCAAAGGTCTCGTCGCATTTTGAACAAACATACTCGTAAGTCGGCATACTGGGCACAATGAAACATAACGTCGCACCGGAAGCAACGCTTTCAACACTTTGTGGCAGACTACTCAAGGTGCGATTTGAAGTGTCGGTCAGCGACTCCGATTGCCTTCCCTCTCTCCCCGCGAGGAACGAGTGGGGAGAGAGGGAGAAGACTTTGTTGGCCGACAGTTTTGATCGCACCCTTTCTTCTCAGAGGTGACTCGACGCAACTTTCGCGCTCGTGTTAGCTTGCGCCGTGAATTCGACCCCAAATGTGGACGCGCCGGAACAACAACTGGAAACACCGGACCTGCACCGGGATCCAGTCAGGCAATTCGACGTCTGGTTCAAGCAAGCCCTGGCCGCGAATCTTCCGGAGCCGACCGCGATGACGCTGGCGACCGCCAGCCGCGACGGCACGCCTTCCGCCCGCATCGTTCTGCTCAAGGGCTACGACGACCGCGGCTTCACGTTTTTCACGAATTACGAAAGCGCCAAGGGCAAGGAATTGTTGGAGAATCCACGCGCGGCTCTCGTTTTCTTCTGGCCGGAACTGAAGCATCAGATCCGGATTTCCGGCACGGTCAGCAAGGTGGCGCGCGAGGAATCGGAAACGTATTTTCGCCTGCGTCCCATTGGCAGCCGGATCGGGGCCTGGGCGTCCCGCCAAAGCCAGGTTCTGCGCAACCGCGAGGAACTGGATCAACGGGTGGCGGAACTCACGCGCCAATATGAAGGCAAAGACGTCCCGCTCCCGCCGCATTGGGGAGGGTACCGGCTGGCCCCGGAGACGTTTGAGTTCTGGCAAGGGCGTGAAAGCCGCCTGCACGACCGCTTCCGCTACCAGCGGGTCTCCGAACGCGAATGGAAGATCGAACGATTGTCGCCCTGAGCGAAAAACTCTTTTTATAGCGCGAGGTTCTGAGATTATTGCCCTATGTCATTCAAAACCCTTGGTCTGTCGGAACGAGTTCTCGAAGGTGTCAATGCGATGGGTTACGTCGATCCGACGCCCATCCAGCTTCGCGCCATCCCGCTGATTCTCGCGGGACGCGATGTCATCGGCAGCGCCCAAACCGGAACCGGAAAGACGGCGGCGTTTGCTCTGCCCATCCTCACGAAACTCGAACATCACCAGCGGGACGCGCGCGTCCTGGTGTTGGAACCGACCCGCGAGTTGGCCGCGCAAGTCGAGACCGCGTTCCGCGATTTGGCGCGATTCACCGGCTTGACGGCGACGGTGCTTTACGGCGGCGTGGGTTACGGATTTCAAACCGAGGCCTTGCAGCGCGGCGTGGATATCCTCGTCGCCACGCCGGGCCGGCTGCTCGATCATCTTGGGCGCGGCACGTGTCATCTGCGCGCGGTCGAATACCTCGTGCTCGACGAAGCGGATCGCATGCTCGACATGGGGTTTCTGCCGGACGTCCGGCGCATTGTCGAAAGGTGTCCGCGCGAGCGCCACACTTCGCTTTTCTCGGCGACGATCCCGCCTCAGATCGAATCCCTGATCCAGTGGGCGATGAAACGACCGGAGACGATTGAAATCGGCGCCCGCCGCACTCCGGCGGAGACGGTCAAACACGTGATCTATCCCGTGGCGGAAGCGCAGAAGACCAATCTCTTGCTCGAATTGCTCAAACGCGTGAATTACGACTCGGTGATCGTGTTTTGCCGAACGAAGCATCGCGCGGATCGCGTCGCGCATCTGCTGAAGCGCAGCAACCACGCCGTCGCGGTGCTCCACTCAAATCGCACTCAACGCGAACGCGAGCAGGCGCTGCGGGGCTTCCGGGACGGGCGCTATGAAGTCCTTGTGGCGACGGATATCGCCGCGCGGGGCCTCGACATCGCGGACGTGAGCCACGTCATCAACTTCGATGTGCCGCAGCACCCGGAGGATTACATTCACCGGATTGGCCGGACGGGCCGCGCAGAAGCGACGGGTGACGCGTTCACGATCATGGTCGCGGAGGATGCTCCGCACGTGTTCGCCATCGAACGCTTCATCAGTCAGAAAATTCCCCGGGTGAAGCTCGACGGATTTCAGTACCAGTACACGGCTCTTTTCGAGCAGGACAAGCCGGGCGCGCCGGCGGGACACCCGGGCCGCGTCCGGGCCGTGCGGTTGAGCGGCGGTTACTATTTCGGCCGTGCCAAGCGCCGGCGGAAGTGAAATCTGAACTCAGAAGTTCAAAGACGCACAAAGGAGATGCCGGATTCCCGGCTTCGTTTCCTTCGTTTGCACCTCTGTTTTCCAGCTCAGTCTGGCAACACTCTCGTTGCGAGAGGTCTCGATGGTGAGGCAGGCCCCGCGCCGCAGTTCTTTTCGCTGCCGTTCGCGGCGGCGCTCTGAATCGCGGCCTTCGCTTCAGCCAGGTGACCTTTGCCCGCGGAGACGCCGTTGAATGCGTCCACCTTATTTCCCTCCGCGTACGGCTTGGGCCGGGGCCAGAAGTTGTATTTGAAATTCTTCCAGTTATCGCCGCGCTGGTAATTCGTGCCGAGCGCGCCACTGGGATCGTACCCGCAATGGACCATGCAATTCTCACAGCGCGGATCGCGCGCCACCCCGTTGACGACGCCATATTTGTCCCAGGCCACTTTCTCCAACATTTCGCGGTAGCTCGCGTAATGGCCGTCGGTCATCAGATAACAGGGCGCTTTCCAACCGCGCACGTTGTAAGTGGGAATCGCCCAGGCCGTGCAGGTGAGTTCGCGTTTGCCCGCGAGGAATTCCTGATACACGGGCGTGCCGAGGATGGTGAAGCGTTCGCCCCAGTGCTGGATGTCTTTGAATTTTTGGCGGGTGATCTCTCGCGTGAGAAAGAAATCTCTCGGATCTTTGCCCAGGCGTTTGGCCATGTCCTTTTTCGCGGCGTCGTAATCGTAGCCCGGCGAAATCGTGTGGCCATCGCAGCCAAGTCCCGACAGGAATTTGAACATCCCTTCCAGCTCGCAGACATCCGTCTCCTTATAGACCGTGGTGTTCGTGGCGACCTGGTAACCGAGGATTTTCGCCATCTTGATTGCGGCCACGCATTCCCGGAACACGCCCTCGCGCTCGACGATCAGGTCGTGAGTGTATTCCAGCCCATCGACGTGGACGTTCCAGTAAATCCACTTGCTGGGTTGGATCGTAACCTTGGCGCGCGCCGTTTCATCGGCCTGGCGGATTTGCTCGGCCTCCTTCACGGAGACCAGTTGCTCCTGCGCGAGCGTTTGAAGTTTGCGATCCATGTCAGGCGACCAATGCGCGGCCATGTATTCGCGCATTTTCTTTCGCATGAACACCCCGTTGGTGCAGATGTAAATGATGCGGCCTTGCTCGCGCAGGCCGGCCACCAACTCTTCAATCTTCGGGTAAATCAAGGGCTCGCCGCCGCAGATGGACACCATGGGCGCATCGCAATCGTTGGCTGCCGCCAGGCATTTCTCAAGGGGAACCATGTCCTTGAGGTTGGTGGAATACTCGCGAATGCGGCCGCAGCCGGTGCAGGTCAAGTTGCACGTGTGCAGTGGTTCGAGTTGCAGCACGAGCGCGAATTTGGGCGTGCGCCGAGCCTTGTGCTTGATGATGTGCCCCGCGATCTTGGCCGTCAGGGCGAGAGGAAATCGCATAGATCAGTTGTTTTGAGCGATCCACGGAGGATTTTCCGGCAGAGGGGAAAGCGGCTTCGGTTGGGACGCGTTTGGAGGGACTGCTCCCAATCCGGGCAAAAAGAACGTGGCCGGAGAAACGCTGTGGGACGCGCTTAACCCCCCGCATCCGGCCCCGAAGAGAGCCAGGAGCGGGATGATCCCAAAACGCAAGAGTCTCGCATTCAATCGCACAGTGTGGAGTATAAGTATGGAAACCCTTGGCGCAACACTTTTTGGCCAAGCTACAACACCCGAATTGAATCCAATTAATAGTGACCATAGAAAAGGGGAGGGGGAGTGGGGGAGGGGCCGGTTGACTCAGAATCGTGCTGACCCAAGCCGATGCACGAAGCATGAGTCGAAAAGCCAACAAAGAGTA
>Ga0194120_10002546_pt1 | contig 31129 bp, 24 predicted proteins | sample TA2MahCa65mmetaG_FD_148642 | JGI IMG/M metagenome (GOLD analysis project Ga0194120, IMG submission 148642) | Freshwater microbial communities from Lake Tanganyika, Tanzania - TA2015019 Mahale Deep Cast 65m | ecosystem: Environmental > Aquatic > Freshwater > Lake | place: Tanzania: Lake... | reverse complement strand
GTTTCATGGACCGACGCTTGCTCGTGTCGGCATGCCTGGAGTGCATCACGAACGACCAGCGCGTGACGGACCAGGAGATCGAGCTGGTGCGCGCGATCTGTGACTCGCTCGGCTGCCCGATGCCGCGACTGGGGTTGAGTGCCGCATGAGGATTCTGCTGACGGCGTTCGAGCCCTTTGGGGGCAGCGATCGCAATCCGACCATGTCGATCGTTCAGTCGATCGGGACCACCATGCCGTGGGTCACGACGATGGTCCTTCCTGTCGTGACGGGCATCGGGAGCGGAAGCGCGTGGTCCATGCTGCAGCCCATCCTGCACGAGTCGTGGGATGCGATCGTGCATCTGGGCGAGTCAGCGAAGGCGAGCACGATCCTGGTCGAGCGTGTGGCGGTGAACATGCGTGACGGCACCGTGGCGGACAACCAAGGCTCGTTGCTTCGTGATGTTCAGGTCGTGGATGGAGGTCCTGCCGCGTACTTCTCAACCTTGCCGGTTCGTGAACTCATCGAGGCATCAAACATGGTCGATGTCCCAACCGCCTTGAGCATGAGTGCTGGCACATTCCTCTGTAACGAAACGATGTACCGCACGCTGCACGCTCTTGAGTGTGCGCGCCGGGCCACGCGCGCCGGCTTCATTCATGTGCCGCAGTTGCCTGAGCAGGCTGCTGTCCGAGGCGGACCGAGCATGGACGCGGCACTGATGGCGCGCGCCGTCAGCGCCATGTTGAGCCGACTTCGTGAAGGTCCTAGACTCGACAGAGCATGATGCGATCGATCCTCATCGTCCTGGTGTTTGTGGCGGCGTGTGCCACGGTGCGTGAACCGGCACCAGCTGCCACCGCTGCTGTTGCCAAGGAACTTCCGGGTCCGTGGGCTGTCATCGAAGGCCGTTCTGACTTCTTCAAGGCCGAGTCCGTGCTCTTCTCGCCCGACGGACGGATCCGCATCACGCGCGATGGAAAGATTCGCCGCGGCACATGGGCCATGGTCGATGGCATGCTCGAGGTGAAGGGTGTCGAACAGACAGCGCGATTCGGGGTCGCGTCGGATTCTGATGGCCTGTTGCTGCGCCCATTGACCGAGCGCAAGGGCGCGTGGTGTCGCACAGATGCCGAGGTTTCACTTCGTGCAGCCCGTGTCCTGCCGACCACACGGTGATTCCTCCGGGCGCCCGGTCGGCCTAGACTGATCGGTCCACCATGGATGAGACGCCTGTCAATCCCGGGATCGCTCGCACGCTGGCCCGCCACCCACGGCCGCTTGGTGGTGACACGGTCCGAAGTGTCGGACCGTCGGCGTTCAGCCTGACCGATCAGATCCTTCAGGACGGTGTGCAGCAACGCGTGATCGGCAAGAAGCCTGATTGGCTTCGGGCCAAGGTTCCAGGTGGTGAGGGGTATGACCGGCTGAAGACGATCATCGATGAGCATCGCCTGCACACGGTCTGCCAAGAAGCCAGTTGCCCCAACATGGGCGAGTGTTGGAGCCGTGGCAGCGCCACGATCATGATCCTAGGTGATACATGCACCCGAAGCTGTGGTTTCTGCAATGTGAAGACCGGCAAGCCACCGGTGTTCGATGCGGATGAACCGCGCCGCGTGGCAGCGAGCCTTGCGCTGATGGGACTCAAGCATGTGGTCATCACCAGCGTCAACCGGGATGAACTTCCTGATGGTGGTGCTGCGATCTGGGCTGAGACCATCGAGCGAGTGCACGAGGCATGCCCAAACATGAGCGTCGAGGTGCTTGTGGGTGACTTCTTGGGTGATGAGGCGGCGATTGATGTGGTCTGCCGCGCACGCCCAGAAATCATCAGCCACAACATGGAGACCGTGCATCGCATGCATCCAGCTGTTCGACCTCAGGCCAAGTACGAGCGAAGCCTGGCGGTCCTTCGTCAGATGAAGTCCAGTGGCCTTGTCACGAAAACTGGCTGCATGGTCGGCATCGGCGAGCGAGATGACGAAGTCCTGGAGTTGATGGACGACATCCGTGATGCCTGTGCTTGCGACATCCTGACGATCGGCCAGTATCTGCAACCGACCCGCAATCACTTGCCGATCGATCGTTGGGTGCACCCCGACAGCTTCCGCATGTTCAAGGAACAAGCGTTGGCTCGCGGGTTCCGCGTGTGCGAAAGCGGCCCGTTGGTGCGTAGTAGTTATCGAGCGGACGAACAGGTCGCGTTGCTGAACAAGCCCTTGCGGTAAGGGTGGAACGACTGCTTGATCGATCGGGTCGGTCCTCGCTGATCTCCTTCACAGGATGAATCGGATTCATCACTCTGCACTTGTGCTGCAGGGTTGCGAAACCCATGTTCCGTGTGGGTTGGTGGGACCGCGCGCGTGGTTCGCGTGGAGGGAGAGGATATGCCCGAACATTTCGACGACCTTCGTAGCCTTCGCAAGGCCATGGCACAGGCACTGGCCGAGGACCGCCGTGACCGTGGCCGTCTGGCCATCGTGACAGATGTGCTGGTGCGATGGCACCATGATCCCACCAAGCAAGTGCGCTACGAGACGCTGGACATCTCTGAAGGTGGTATGCGCATCCGCAACTGTTGTGCGTTGCTCGAGGGCATGACGGGCCGAGTCAGACTGTGTCTGCCTGATTCACCAACCATCGATCGGCCAGCCATGGTGGCGTGGAGCCGCGCGTGTTACGACCGCGAAGGCCGCATCGACCACTTCGAAGCCGGCATCAGGTTGTTCTGATCGATCAAGTTGGTGTTGGCCTGGTCCGGCCTGTCACCCACGGCACCAACGGAAATCGTTGTGCGACACGCTTGGTGTCAGCTGCCGTCACTGATTCGATGCGATGGAGTTCCTCGGTGAGCGAGCGATATGGCAGCCTGTGTGCCCAGTTGCCGCCGAGCCGGCGCATCCGGCCTGATGGGCGCTCACCAGCGAGTGTCACCATGGTGGCGACTTTGGCACGAACAGAGAACAACTCATCATCACTCACGCCGGTGGTGACCCGGTCGAGCTCTCGCGACAGGATTGATTCGACTTCAGCTGCGTCTTCTGGATCACAGGTCGCGCTGACCAGCACGATGCCGCAGTCATCGTGCATGTCCAGTGAAACATCAGCGCTGTCGGCGAGCCCTGGCTCAACCAGAGCCCAGTGGAGGCGGCCGCTGTCTGAATCACTCAGGACCTGGCAGAGCACCATGCACGCGTATCGATCCTCGTCAGAAGCCGAGGGACCTGGCGCCAAGCCGAGCAGGTAGTGGCGAGTGCTCTTGGTGCTGTCGATGGTGAAGTCGTGACGCTGGTTGATCGGTGCCGCGCGGTGGTTGCGCGGGGCTTGTGGCGGGATCATCCCAAGCTCTGTCTCGGCCGAGCGGATCGCTGCGTCAAGATCGACCTTGCCCGCAAGAGCAAGCACTGTGTTGTCTGGGCTGTAGCGCGCCGTGAAGTACTCGCGCATGCTGCCGACATCCATGGCCTTGATCGAGTCTGGTGTGCCGAGCACGCGATGTCCAAGCGGATTGTCCCCATGGAACACCTCGGACGCTCGCTCGTACAGCGGCCAGAAGGGGTTGTCGTCATACATGGCGATCTCTTCAAGGATCACCTTGCGCTCTTCGACGAAATCCTCATGGCGGAGGGCTGGACGAAGGAGATCTGACAAGAGTGAGATGGCTTCACTTTGGCGATCCGGCAGCACATGGGCGTGGTACGCCGTCATGTCGATCGTGGTGAATGCATTGTGTTCTGCGCCGATCGCGTCGAAACGGCGATTCACATCCTGGGCGACTACAGATGCTGATCCCTTGAACATCATGTGTTCAAGGAAGTGGCTCACTCCCATGAGTTGTGGTGGTTCGTCGCGGCCACCCGTCCGAACGAAGTACCCAGCAGCCATCGTGTGGGCTCCTGGATCGATCTCAGCAATGATCGTGAGACCATTGGGCAGGCGGTGCTCGCTGTAGGCCGTGCGCATGATGGCCGATGCTAGCCGTGTGTGTGGTCCGACCCTGGTCGCTGGACTGGCCGAGTGCCTTGTGGAATCGGCCCAAAGAACGCGAGTTGTGTCCCGGGTTCGAACTGAAGATGGTGACGCACACATGCAGCCAAGAGCGTGGCTCCCCGGAGCGCGTCTGGCTCCGTGAGCGCGGGGTCATGCCTGAGTGCTTGATCGATGGCGACGAGTGTTGAGGACCGAACTGTCCATGTGTGATCGGTGGGGCGATCGACACAACCCATGCCAGGATCGAAACTGCATGTCTCGATGGGCGGGATGGACAGTCTTGGACCAAAGCCGGTCTCGCCCAACAATGACCACAAGAACCGCACCATGGACGCCTCGACCTTGCCGCTGCTGAATCCGTGAAAGGTCTCCACGAGTTGGTCGAAGAGACCAGGGTGTGGGTCGTGGGCCTCGAGCATGCGCCCGATGCATTCCAGCACATACCAGGCGCCAGTGTTCGCGCGCGGTGAGGTCCGGAGCGCTGGCCATGATTCAGTGGGAAGCCACGACGTCAGTGTGCAAAGGTCACTGCCCTTGGACTCGATCCAAGACAGCTCGCCCATCACGAGCAGGTCCATGCCGCCTGCGAAGGCGCCACGATCGCGGCGGGCACCCTTGGCGATGCCCCTGACGATGCCGGTCGTCCGGCAGAACATGCTGACTGTTTGACTGGTGTCACTGAAATCCCAGTGACGAATGCAGATGGCCTGGTCGTGGTGCGAAGCCATGTGGCTCACACAAGCGACGACACCACCACCCGATTCCGACCGTCTTGCTTGGCTTGGTAGAGCGCGGTGTCCGCGCTCTTGAGCATCAACTCCGCTGTATCGCGTCCAGGGCCAAAGTCTGTGACACCGAAACTTGCTGTGACCATGAGGCCAGGGTGATCGCTCCAGGTGATGCGCTCGAGCTGTTCTCGGCAACGATTGGCAACCTCCTCGGCTTCGACTGCCGTTGTGGAGGGAAGCAGCACACAGAACTCCTCACCGCCGTAGCGGCATGCAACATCCGAACTGCGACCACTCGACAGAATCTGCGCGAATCGCTCGATCACCAGGTCGCCGAAGGGGTGGCCGAAGTGGTCGTTGTGGTGCTTGAAGCGGTCGATGTCACACAGGATGATCGAGAGTGGTTGGCCGTGGCGTCGTGCTTCGTCGACTTCGGCGGCGAGGCGTTGGTTCATGTAGGCACGATTCCAAAGTCCCGTCAGGCCGTCGATCTGGGCTTTTTGTGCCAACATCTTCATGAGCCGCTGCGAGCGGATCGCTGTGCGCAGTCTGGCTTTGAGTTCAACGACCTCAAAGGGTTTGCTGACGAAGTCCACGGCGCCTTGATCAAGTGCGCGGACCTTGTCCATCGCTTCTTCGGTCCCACTGATGAAGATCACGGCGATGTCTTGAGTGAGCGGATCGTTCTTCAGTGTGGTCAGCACATCGAAGCCATTCATGTCCTCCATGTCGATGTCCAAGAGGATGACATCAGGTTGGAGTTCGCGCGCCATGGCAAGGCCCTCGCGAGCATTGATCGCTCCATGAATCTCAAGACGCTCATGTTGGAGGCGGAACTTGAGCAACCGATGGATGAGTTCGCTGTCGTCGATGGCCAACAGGCGCGCAGTGGCCGTTGTGGGCGGCATGTGGTCGTGCGAGTTCATGAGACGACCCTCGCGCAGAGGGTGATCAAGGCCTTGGCGGCTGTGCGGGCGTCATCCATGCGCTTTTCACGGATGGCGAGTTCCACAACCCGAGCCGCATCGGTGACCAAAGGAAAGCCATACCCGCCACCAGCACCTTTGAGCTGGTGAGCCATCGTGCGAGCCTGCTCGTTTGCTCCCTGCTCAATGCGCTCAAGGATGGTGTGCGTGTGTTTGGGGAGTGATGCAACGAACTCGGCGATCAGGATGGCCATGTCGGGATCGTTGGCGAACTCACTCGTGATGGGTCCTTCATCAGGCATGCCGTTCGTGAGAGGGTACGCCAAGGTGGCGCCGCGCTAGCATGGATCCTTCCGCCCCGGACTGCCCCATGATTCCAAACCCTCCCGCCAAAGACGGTCAGCTTTCGTTCCTCTGGCTACCGCCTCACCGCGTGCAGGGGTTCAGTGTGGCTGGTGAACAGACTGTGGTCCATATCCCCGAGCTCGAGGTGGCCTTCGACATCGGATTCTGCCCCCGTGTTGTGGTGCCTTGTCCATCGATTGCGCTTTCGCACGCTCATATGGACCACATTGGCGGACTGCCGTACTGGTTCAGCCAGCGGTACTTCCAGAAACTTCCTGCCGGTAAGGTGCATTGTCACCACGCGATCGCACAACCCTTGCTCAACATGATGAAGGGTTGGGTCGATCTTGAGCGACAGCAGACACCACATGAAGTGATCGGCATGGAGGATGGCCAAGAGGTCCTGTTGAAGCCGAACATTTGGCTGCGGGCGATTGAGGTTCGGCACACGGTTCCTGCGCTGGGGTTTGTGGTCATTGAGCGGCGCAATAAGCTCAAACCGGAGTTTGTGGACCTTCCAGCTGATGCTCTGCGTGAGGCCAAGGCGCGTGGTGAGGTGATCACGCGACAGATCGATATTCCGCTCGTGGCGTATACAGGTGACACCGAGATGGGTCCCTACCTGTTGCGTGACGAGTTCCGCCAGGCACAGACCGTGGTGACTGAGTGCACATTCTTCGATCCTGAGCACCGTGGTCGTGCGGCGACCGGGATGCATCTTCATATCGAAGACATCCGCGAGTTGCTGCAGGCCTGGACGGCGCGAGATGTGGTCGTGGTGCACCTGTCGCGTCGTTTGATGCTCTCGTATGCGCGAAAGCGACTTGATGAAGTTGGCGGCGAGGGCCGCGCGCACATCCTTATGGATCATCGCGCCACGCGGGCTCGTTATGAGCGTCAAGTGAACGAGGATCAGGGGTTGTCCGAGTCGTCGGATGGCTCGGATGGTGCTGAAAAAACAAGCGCTGCGTGAAGTCTCTTGTGGGGCATTGATGCCCCGACCGCGCCCACCTATATTCCGCCCCCCCGCCCAACCTTGGGCGACCTCGGCAGGGATGCCGCTCGACACGACGAATCAGACTTGGATCCAATGGGAACCGCTTCGATGCGCATGCATGACGATGATGTGAAAGCTGGACTCATCGCGTACCTGCGCAAGCACCACATGGAAGTGTGTCGGCAGTGGTTCGATGACATCAGCTTCGGTGGGATCGATGGTGGTGTACTGCGCTTGGTCGTCGGCGAACCGGTCCAACTGAACTATCTGCAACGCACCTGTGGGACCCAGTTCACGGATGCAGCGCAGGCTGTGACTGGCCGGTTACTCGCTGTGCGGTTTGTTGGATCGAGTCCTGAGATCATCCACGATCCAGCGCCTGATTCTGTCACCGCTGACATGCCTGGCTTCGGCGAGCAGATGTTGCTGTCGCCGGACTATTCCTTCGATGCCTTTGTGGTCGGACCAGGGAATCGACTTGCTCACGCGGCTGCGTTGGCGGTCGCTGAAAAGCCAGGCCGCGCCTACAACCCGTTCTTCATCCATGGTGGCGTCGGACTCGGCAAGACCCATCTCTTGCAGGCGATTTGTCAGACCTTCATCCGCAACCGACCATCGACCAAACTGTGCTACATCAGCTGCAGCACATTCATGGATCTCTTCCATGAGTCTGTGAAGTGCGGACGCATGCAGGACTTCCGGCTGCGCTTCCGCAATGTGGATGTGTTGGTCATCGACGACATCCACTTCCTCTCCAAGCGCGACCATTCGCAAGAGGAGTTTTTCCACACGTTCAACTCGCTCTATCAGGCGGGTAAGCAGATCGTGTTGTCCAGTGACGCTGCGCCTGAAGACATTCCTGAACTTGAAGAGCGGTTGGTCAGCCGATTCAAGAGTGGGTTGGTGGCGTGTCTAGAGCGTCCATGCTTTGAGACGCGCGTGGCCATCGTCAAGTCCAAAGCACGACTCGTTGGCATCGAGTTGTCTGACGAGGTGCCGGCGTACATCGCGGCGCGTGTCGATTCAAACATCCGTGAACTTGAGGGCGCATTAACGCGAGTCCGTGGTCATGCGGCCGCCAACGCGATTCCGATCACGCTCGAAAGCGCCAAAGCCGCGCTGTATGATCTTGGCTCAGGCGCACCAGGTCTGCAGGCGATCATCGTCGCCGTCACGCGCTACTACGACATCAAGCTCGCCGACCTGATGTCGCGACGACGGACGAAGTCGATCGCGTTGCCACGCCAGGTCTGCATGTGGTTGGCGCGCCGCTACACGCGATTCAGTCTCGAGGAAATCGGCGGCCACTTCGGTGGTCGTGATCACACCACGGTGCTGCATGCGATCCGGACCATCGAAGATCGTCGGACGAGTTGTCAGGAACTCGGGCGGGCGGTCGATGAAATCGAGCGTTCGCTTGGTCCTAGAACTCACGCTTGATGGGCACCTGTCGGGGTGAGAAACCCGTGGACAAGATGTCTCGTGGGACCACCGGCGGATCTCGTTCGCCGGCTTGACTGGCTCGGGCACCAGCGCGAATCGGTGAATTTGTTGGTTGGTTCGACGGGACCCACTGGGTTGTGGTCGTTGAACCGACACCTCATCCACATTTTTGGTTATGGTATAAGTTGTTGTGTGGGCGCTTGTTAGGGTTGTTGTTGTGGTTTTATCCACGAACCGTCAAGCACTCTTTCTACGACGACTCTTTCTTTTCTTCTCACAGAAGAACGGCACGGACCCCTGTCTGTTGACGGTGGTCGGGTCGGGGTGGTCTGGTCGCTGGCTCGGGTCTCGCTGAGCGTTGGCCCACGACCTCGTCCGAGGGGACGGGTGAGTCAATCGAGCCGACGAGGTCGAACACGTTGCACCGATCACGAGGTCGCACCAAACGGGAGCGACGAACACACCATCGGTGTCTGGCACACACGAGTAAGGCGTGGTGAAGTGGGATCCATCAACGACAAAGATCACAGAGGGCCCGCGCTGGCCGCTGCGTGAAATCCCGCGGGAAACACAGCGTCCGAAGTATAGTTTCGCGACCCTCTCAGACCTCATCCTGGACCCCGCTGGACCCCACGAAAGGCCCTCCATGGACGCTCCCGCTTCACGCATCACTGGTTCGAGCATGCTGGAGCGATCAGCTTCCGTCAAAGGTGCGTACGACGCCCTTCGCCAGGAACTCGCTGGCACAATCGTGGGGCAGGACGAGGTGGTGCAACAGCTCCTCCTAGCGATCCTCTGCGGCGGTCACGCCCTGGTCGAGGGCGTCCCAGGCCTGGCCAAGACCCTGATCATTGGGTCGCTGGCCAAGACGCTCTCTCTTGAGTTCAAGCGCATCCAGTTCACACCCGACCTCATGCCGAGCGATGTCACGGGGACCGAGGTGATCCAGGAGGACAAGACCACGGGAACGCGCGAATTGCGATTCATGCGCGGTCCAGTCTTCGCCAACATTGTGTTGGCGGACGAGATCAACCGAACGCCACCGAAGACCCAAGCGGCCCTGCTCGAAGCCATGCAGGAAGGGCAAGTCACTTCAGGTGGGACCAACCACCGGTTGCCGCGCCCCTTCTTTGTGTTGGCGACTCAGAATCCGATCGAACAAGAGGGCACCTACCCGCTCCCTGAAGCACAACTCGACCGCTTCATGTTCCTCATCCGGATCGGCTATCCAACCGAGGCCCAAGAGCTTGAGATCGTGCGCCGCACCACTGGGCGTTCGCGACCTGAACCCAAGCGAGTACTGAGCGCCGAGGATTGCACAGCGCTTCAAGAGATCGTGCGCGAGATGCCGGTCCCAGACCATGTGATCTCGTACGCGCTTCGCATCGTTCGCGCGACTCGGGGTGGCGACCCATCAGCACCATCGATGGTCAAGGACTACCTCTCATGGGGAGCCGGGCCACGCGCGAGCCAGTTCCTGGTGCTTGCTGCCAAAGCCAAGGCACTTCTGGACGGCGACCCGCATGTCATGGTCCACCACATCAGCGCGGTGGCCCTGCCGGTGCTGCGCCATCGCATCGTGACGAACTTCAACGCACAAGCCGACCGCGTGACGAGCGATGATGTGATTGCGGCGTTGCTCGAGTCGGTGTCTCTTGAATCCACCGACCCAGAGACGGCCAAAGGCCTTGATCGCACCATCCGGGTGCAATGAGCCAATCCGTGGCGAGCCAAGGCCTTCGCGCTGAGCAGTACCTCTCGCCCGAGACCCTGGCGCAACTGGCACCATTCGAGTTGCGAGCGAAGATGGTCGCCGATGGCGTGATGAATGGCATGCACCAGTCACCGCTTCAAGGTATGGCGGTTGAGTTTGCAGCACATCGCCAATACACGGCTGGTGACAGCATCCGTCACTTGGATTGGAAGGTGTTTGGCCGCAGCGACAAGTTGTATGTCAAGGAGTATCGCCAAGAGACCAATCTTGATGTGATGATCTTGGTGGATGGCTCGGCAAGCATGTCGTTTGGCACGCTCGGTGTGAAGCAAGGATGGGGTGGAACCGACGCCACACGCCGTCGCGGCGCGTGGACCAAGTTCGACCACGCCACAGCGAGTGCGGCCGCGCTGGCGTTTCTCTGCCTGAGCCAACGCGATCGCGTTGGTGTGGCGGTTGGAGCGGATGGTCTGCGTGGTGCAGTGCGCAAGAGTGCAACGCGTGACCAGTGGCGATCAATCGTCCGTTGCCTCTCATCAGAACCTGTCGAGGCACGCTTCTCCCCAACAGCCTGCATCAACCAACTGCTCGCACAAGCCTCTCACCGAACACTCTTCGTGATCCTGAGCGACTTCTTGGGAGATCCAGAAGGACTACGCATTGCCCTTGCACGGCTTCGCCACCGAGGGCACGACGCCATCCTCTTGGCGATGCTCGATCATCGTGAACTCACACTCGATCTGGATGTCGAAGCCCCATTCGTCGGGCTTGAAGGCGAAGCGACACTCGATGTGGATACCCGCACGATCCGCAAGGCTTACCTTGAGGAACTCCAACGCCACCTGAATGGGATCGATCGACAAGCCCGGGCGTTCGGTTACGACCTTCAGGTCTTCGATACCCATGAGTCAGTTGGTCCAGTGCTCGCAGCGCTCTTGGCTCGCCGAGAGGGCATGGTGACCAGGGGGCACCGATGATGTTCATCAGCCCATGGCTCGCTGTTGCCGGCACGGTGGCCATGGCGCTACCCATCTTGATCCACTTGTTTCTGCGCCGCCGCCAAAAGCCCATCGAGTGGGCAGCGATGGAGCTCTTGCGTCGAGCGGTCCAACAGAACCAACGCGCGCGGCGCGTTGAGCGATGGGTCCTCTTGGCTCTGCGCTGCCTGGTGCTCATGCTCGTCGGACTTGCGATCGCGCGTCCAGCGACCCTGACAGCGATCTCGTTGGATCGACCTGTGGTGCTCGCTGTCGTGTTGGATGACAGTGTTGCATCAAGAACAGCGTCAGCCATGAGTCCAGGCGAAACAGCATTTGATGCCGCTCGAGCTGCATGCATCGAATCGATCCGCGCCCTACCAAGCGGGTCATCAGTCCATGTCTTCACGACCTCTGGGCTCATCGAACACACAAACGAACCAGTCCAACCAGAACGCGCCATCGCCACTCTGAACACACTGGCTCCGACCTACGAGCCATCGCGCGTACGCCACGCCGTGGTTCGCGCTGACGATGCACTTCGACGCACCACCATGCCAGGACACATCGTGTTGGCGAGCTCGTTTTCGCGCGGTGCACTCGACACTGAAGATCAAGTTCTTCCAACGACCAAGGCAACCTTGGAGATTCGTGATGTTGGTTCAGACGACACAGGAACCGCGGCCATCACCTCGGTGATGCAACGGACCCTTGGTCCACAGTCGATAGATTCTGTCACAGTTGATGTCACCGTCACACGACCAGGGCAGGACACGGCGCGCCGCAGTGTTCCTGTCACCGTGACAGACACGAAGACAGATCGATCCGCCATAGTTGATGCTGTGTTCATCGAGGGATCACAACGAGCGGTGGCCACGGTCACACTGATGGTCGATCCGACCGTCACTAAGCATGGGTGGATCGCGACGATCCCATCAGATCGGCAACCAGCAGATGATCAGCGGTGCACCACGATCTCGACTCGGTCGAGCAACTCAGTGCTCGTGCTGGATCGTGAACGCCTTGATGTCGACGAAGGCTCGAGCGCGCAGTGGATCGAACGCGCGCTCGAGCCCGTCCCAGGACTGGGGCTCTCGCACCAACGGCTTGACCCAGCCGAGGTCCGGGCGAGTTCACTCAAAGGAGCCTCCTCGATCATCATCTGCCGGCCAGAACTTCTTGATCAGGCAGGCTGGGCTGAGTGCAGATCGGTGTGCGAGTCCGGCGCGTTGATCGTGATCGTCCCACCGACAGACGAGACCTTTGTGGATTGGCAGGATCCGTGCTCAACGCTTCTTGGGCCCGGAGTCACCATTCGCCGCGCGGTGGTGAACCACGAACCGCCACAGCGGCTTCAAGCACAACAACCGGTCAGTCCAATCACACAACTGATCGCTTCTGAACTGACTGAACTGGTTGCACCAGTCGAAATCAGCAGATCCATCGTGATCGAAGGCCCTTCGACGGCGTTCTCACCAATCTTGGTGATGGGCGACAACACACCCATGATGGTGCTGTCGACCAGGGGGCGCGGTGTGATTGTGGCGTTTGCGACAGCGCCAGTGCCGTCATGGAGCACCTTGGCGACCAAACCCATCTTTGTGCCACTCGTACAAGAGACGATCCGTCAAGGCGAAGTGTTGTTGGACGCTGGCAACACAGTGACCATCGGCCTTGGTCGGCTTCCTGAAGGGACCACAGAGCTCCGACCGATTCGTGGATCGACGACCACAGACCCAACCTTGACTGTTGATCCATCTGGTGTGATCGTCGGCGACGATGCGACGCCTGGCATCATGGAGGCCGTCATGGCCCAGGGCGCCAACACGGGGGCTTCGCGGCGCACAACTCTGGTTGCACTCAATGTGGATCCATCGGCGTGCGATCCACAACGCAATGATGCTGCCCGCCTGACCGCCTGGCTCAATCAAACGATGTCAGTCACACCAACGACGGGCACCAAAATCAAGACGACCCAATCCTCAGCGACAGCATCGGCGTGGCTGTTGATGGTTGCAGCATTGATCGTTCTGGTCGAGACCTTGCTTGGCCGCATGTACTCCGTGCCGGAGCCCAAGGCCACATGATCAACCACCCGATCATCCGGTGGTTGCTTGGGATCGATGCCGACCCTGCCACCCAAGGGGTGGTGCGACTCGGCTGGGAGTTGCCACTCGCTGGATGGATGTGGCTGGTGGGCATCAGTGCAGCGATGGTCTTGGCGTGGCTTGCGTACACACGCATGACGCCGCGCCTTTGGTTGCGACACACCCTGACCGGACTTCGTGCGGCTGTGCTCTTGTTGATGTTGGTGTTGGTGGCACGACCAGTCCTTGAGTTCGTCGAAGAGAATCGTGAACCAGACCGCATTGTGATCTTGGCAGATCGCAGCAAGAGTTTGCAGCTTGCGGACTGGAAGGATGGCCGTGGCACCCTGCGAACTCGCGATGAGCAACTTCGGTCGAGCCTTGATGCGATCCAACTCGGCGAGCGTTCAGCGGAGTGGTTCGGCTTCTCGGGCGATGTGGCGATGATCACACCATCAGATCTTGGTCCTGCAGACGGACGGACGACCGACCTGCCTTTGGCGATCGATCGATCCTTGCGGCGCTCAGGAAGCGGACCCATTGGTGGCCTGGTCGTGGTGAGTGATGGCCGATCGACACGACCGATCGATGCCCGATTGATCCGGTCCCTGACAGCACGATCAGTTCCGGTGTACGCCATCGCCCTTGGATCACGCGACCCGCTTGGTGATGCGTCGATCACCGAAGTCCAGGCACCCAGCAAGGCATTCGTCAACGACCAAGTCCCTGTCGTGGTCCATGTGCGACCGCTGCGCGACGCGCCGGCGCGGTTGGAACTGGTGAACATGGCGACCGGCGCGGTGATCGATCGGGCGATCGTTCCGGCTGGCGATCCATCGACGCATGTCTTGGTCGCGACGACAGCATCAGGCGAGTCCATGGATCTTCGCGTGCGGCTCATCACCGACGCGGAGGACGCTGTTCCCACGAACAACGAAGCTGCCATCACGCTGGGCATCATCGACCGCGCGATCCGCGTGCTGATGGTCGAAGGCGGTCCACGGTGGGAGTACCGGTACATCAAGAACATCCTCGTGCGTGAGCCGTCGATGGAGTCAAGCATCATGCTGCTCAGCGCGGATCGCGACTTCGCACAAGAAGGCAACATGGCGGTCACAAGAATCCCGACGACGCGTGGGGAGTTTGATCTCTATGACCTCTTCATCATCGGCGATGTGGCTGGTGGCCAATTCAGTGATACACAACTCGAGGAACTCCGTCGCGCTGTGACAGAACGAGGCGCAGGGTTGCTCTTGATTGGTGGCGAGCGATCCATGCCGATGCAATGGATGGGGACTCCGATCGAGGATGTCTTCCCGATGCGCTTGACGAGTTCGATACCCAGGCAACCCGAGTCAGTGGTGATCGAACCAACACCTTTGGCGAAGGGCCTTGGGCTCCTCCGGCTTGGCGACGGTGACGATCACTGGCCACCTGAACTCAGCCGAGACGGCCCAGCATGGTCGAGGCTCCAGTGGATGCAACGCATTCCCTTCGAGGATCTGAAGCCCACAGCGGAAGTCCTGGCGACGGCGATGGGTTCGACGACTGAACCCATCGGCGCAGCCGTGCTCTCCATGCGGTTCGGAGCGGGGCATGTCGTCTATGTCGCAACTGACGAGACTTGGCGTTGGCGCAATGGGATTGGCGAGGCGTATCAAGAACGCTTCTGGATCCAGCTCGTCCGCTACCTCTCTCGTGCGGGTCTCTTGTCGGCGGGTCGTGGCGCACAACTCACAGTCGAACCCACCACGATCACCGTCGGACAAGCCGCCACGATCCGGCTCGATGTGAAGGACGAACTCATCCAGCGTCGTCTTCCTGATGCAGTCGATGCGGTCGTGTCACGATCGACCCAACGCGAGGACACGATCCGTCTCTCGACCGATTCGGCGACCAAAGGGTCGTTGGTCGTCGGGCTGGCCGGCGTCTGGCAGCCACGGCAAGCAGGCGAACACGAGGTCACCGTGACAGACGCCGCCCTAGGCGGAGCATTGACGGCGCGCGTGCGAGTGGTCGAGCCTGACGATGAGTTCGCTCACCCAGAGACCGATCACACGACACTCGAGTCACTCTGTACCGCCACAGGGGGCCGACTGCTCACTGAAGCAGATCTGCCCACATTGGCCACAGTCATTCCTGATCGGTCCACATTCACTGAACGCGTTGAGCGAGTACCGATCTGGTCGAGCCCACTTGCGTTGATCCTGCTGGTCGTGCTGTGTGGACTGGAGTGGTCGATTCGAAGGGTGGTGCGGCTTGCATGATCCGCGCCAAGTGATTGATCGTGTGATCGTTCGCGCGCGTGTGGCGCTGACGATCGCCCTGCTTTCACGGGTCGTGCGCAATGCACTCATTGTGCTTGCGGTGTTGGTCGCCCTGGACTGGGTCTTCCGATTGCCCGTCGGATTCCGACTCATCCAAGGGACCTTGGCCAGCGCGGCGCTCATCACCTTTGCCATCACGGGCGTGCTTCGGATCTTGAAGTTCAAGCCCCGTCGGATCGATGTGGCCTTGCGCATGGAGCGCGCCCATCCCAGCCTGCGTAACCGACTCACTGCGTTGCTGGACTTCGAGGCGCAATCGAACGAGGAACGCACCGAGTTACTCACTCTGGGATTACCCGCGCTTCGCCATGAAGTTGATCGAGCGATGCGCGGACTTGATCCAGCCTCGATCGCGTCGATGCGTTCAGCGATGCGACCAGCTCGGCAACTTGCGTTGGTCGCTGTGCTTTGGGTCGGAGCGTTGGCCACACTCCCGTCCATCATCAGTGTTGGCGTCGTCCGTGCAGTGGTTCCGTGGAGTGATGCGCAGTGGCCAAGTCTGACAGAGATCCTTGATCGAACGGATCGCGCCGTCGTCGCCACAGGGACCTCGTTCCCTTGGAAGGCCGAACTGGTCCGGGGCGATCCATCGCGTGAACGCGTGAAGGTGGAGTACCGGATCAAGTCGGGATCATGGAGTGCATGGCAATCAGGCTGGCTTGGTCTCTCGGGCGCGTCCTTGTTCGATCGGCTGCAGGATGTGCCTGTGGATGCACGCGAGATCGAGTACCGATTCGCAACATCCGACGCGACGAGCCCACTGGGGACCATCCGGTGCGTTCAGGCACCGACCGTTGTTCATGCAACGCTTCACATCACACCACCGAGCTACCTGACAGGTCACGCTCCAACGACCTTGGATCTCCTTCCAAACGGGTCGCCACCCATCCGATTCCAGGAGATCGTTGAAGGCAGCACGGTCGAACTTGAACTCATCTTCTCACGACCCGTCAAGGCACCAGAGTCTGATGGTGGATCACCTGCCATCATGTCGGCGCTCGGGCTTGTTGCGCCATGCGAAGCGTGTTCGTTCACGACGACACCATCGTCATGGACAGCATCGATGAAACTGGTCGAGGATCGGGCGGTGTCTGTGGTGGCAAGCGACGAGGACGGCGTGGAGATGATCGAGCCGTTCGCACTCAGGCTGGTCACCGTTCGTGACCAACCCCCCATCGCCCACATGCTGCAACCATCGGCTGACCAGACGGTGTTGCCGACCGCCAAGGTTCCTGCCGGAGCGCACACCGAGGATGACTTTGGGCTGGTTCGATCGGTGATCACGGCTCAACGCATGACCGGCACAGACGCAGCGGCGGAGCGCGTGCTCACAGTTCGTGTCGACAGCTCGATGACCCACGACCTGACGACGATCATTGACCTTGCTGAACTTGAAGCGGCACCAGGCGATGTTGTGGTGGTGAGCGCGATGGCCCAGGATGCGTTCGAGCGCGACGGCGTGCATCGAGATGCGTCCCGCAGCACACCACGGCGGCTTCGTGTGATCTCCAACAGCGACTTTGGTGAGGAGATCGCGGCGGCCACAGCTTCGCTGCGTCAGGGTGTGCTTCGGCTCGCAGAGCGGCAAGCTGGCGCCAAGGCATCCACAGATCGACAGTCCGTCCAACGCGAACAGGCTGAGATCGCTTCACGGGCAGCGACCAGCGCCCGACAAGCTCGTGCACTCGCGGATCGCGTGCGCATGAACGAGGATCGCGAGACGCCGACATCGCGACTCTTGGACGAGGCCGCCAACCTCCTTGACCAAGCGAGGACCGACGCATCGGCCGCCAGCGAGACAGCGACAGCGAGTGATCCATCCGCGTGGCGGACGCCTGAACTCACCGAGCAACAAGAGGCCGCACACGTCACACTCGACGCGACGGCGCGTCTCCTCGACCGTGATACGAAGTCCTGGGAAGCCTCACAATCCCTAGCGCGGGCAGCAGAGGCGATCGAGGCGAGCCAAACAGAACGCAAGGCGCTTGCCGATCAGGTGCAGGGCAAGTCACGCGAGGAGTTGACGCCGGGCCAACGCACTGCGCTGGATCGGATCGCCCAGCGCGATGCTGAGACAGCGCAGGCACTTCGTGAGGCGGCCGAGTCGATCAAGGCGCAAGGGAAGGAACTGGAATCATCAGATCCGGCGCAGGCAGCGGCCATGCAACAGGCCGCAACTCGTGCACAACAGGAAGGCGTCGTGGGCAAAGTGGAACAGTCGGGCGAGGAGACGCGCGACAACGCCATGCAACAAGCCCAACGCTCGGCACAACAGGCTCTCGACTCGCTCGCTCGCATGCAGGACGACCTTGATGCAGCGCAACAGCTTGAGTCCACTGTGCTCAAGCGCATCGCTGAGGAACTTGCAGATCGACTCAAGCAACTCATCGCCGACGCAGAGGCATCGATGCAAGCACTCGATGCCCTTGGCGAAGGCGACCCCCTTCCGCCACACACCATCACTGGCGATGTCGAGCGCTTGCGTCGCAACACGAGCGCGGCTCTTGACGATGCTTTGCGCATGGAACGCCGGCTTGACGCAGTGATTCGCCTGATCACGCCAGCAATCGGTCACGAAGAACAAGCACTCGTCCGGCTCAGTGCGCTTCAAGATCTCGCTGGTCGGGGCGACGTGAGCCAAGCCATCGAGTCCGCGCAACAGGACCTGAGACGCGCGCTTGAGGCCACGCAAGCTGCGGCCAACGAGGCGAAGCAGGATGAACAACGCCAAGCCCAACAGCGTCTCGCGGAGCAGTGCAAGGCGCTCGTGGCCCAAGAGACCGTCATCGTGCACGATGCCACGGAACTCGCGGAGCAGGCGGATGCGCGTCGACGGCTCGTGGAAGGTCGCCGGTTGGCCCTGGCTCAGGACGAACTTGCTGAGGGAATCGGTGCCCTGATGGCCGATGCGGAGGTCGCCAAGAGCGAGATCTTCGGCGAAGCGTTGGCGCAGGCGGGCGCCTCGAGCACCCAGGCATCAGAAGCGTTTCGTCGAACCGATGGACTGGCGGATGCGACGGAGGCGGCGCGCGACACACTCGACACACTGGCGGGTCTTGCCAGCGCGCTTGCCGACAAGTCCAAGGAGAAGGACCGCTTTGCTGAGGCTCGTCAACAAGGTGATCAACAGAACAACGCGTCGGGTGGTGGTGGCGGTGGTGGCCAGCAGGGCGGCATCCTGCCGATCGCTGAACTGAAGTTGCTGCGGGATCTGCAGGCCAAACTTGGGCGTCGCATGGCGCGTGCCTTGTCGGATCCTGGAGACCGATCAAACCTCCCTGCCCTTCGGCAGGCCCAAGAACGGCTCGAAGCGATGGCCGGCCGCCTGCGTGAGGTCATCATGAATGCCGAAGGTGGGGCTCCTCGCATCACGCCAGTCGAACCCGGGGCTGACTCAAAGACCGAACCAAGGACTGAACCATGAACCATAGGTCGCTGACCATCGTGACCATGGGCATGATGACTCTCTTGGTCCAAGGCATGTGCTTGGTTCTGGTCACGGCAACCGTCGCGTCGCAGGATGTGGCCGCGCCCGCCGCCACCCCACCACGAGCGAAGACGCTTGACGAACTCTTGGGCATCGAAGGCGATGGTGATGGTTCGCAGGCGGCCCACGATGACGCCCGTGCTCGGCTTGATCGCGACCTTGGTGAACAAAAGCTGGCCGACACCTTCGAGCGTGCGATCGAGGGCATGCGGCGCTCGACGGAGTTGCTCGATCGGTCGGCTGCAGCAGCTGAGGTTGGCCGGACACAAGATGAAATCCTTGCCCGACTCGATGCGATCATCGACGAGGCATCGCGCCGACAACAGCAACAGTCGAGTTCGTCTTCGAGTTCATCGTCATCATCAAGCTCCGGCAAGCCAAAGCCTGGTCAACAAGGCGCATCAGGAAAGCAGACGAACGAGAGCGAACAGCAGCGTCGAGCGAACGCGCGCAACAACCGCCAGGCTCGCGGGAACAAGGATCGACAAGGCGCAGCATCAGGCGATCAACAAGGAGAAGGCCCGGCCATGGATGACTCGCTCGATCCAGACGCATTCCTCACAAGCGAAGCGGAGTGGGGATCGCTTCCACCACGCGTGCGTGAGCAGATGCGGCAGGGCATGCGCGAACGCATGAGCAGCGTCTATCGCACATGGACCGAGCGCTACTACGAGCGCGTTGCCAAGGAATCCAAGCCATGATGTCGATTCTGCTTCTTTCGATGGTCCTTGCGCAAGCACCAGTCAGCGACGACGCTGGCGCCGAAAATCGACCGATGGAAGGCGAGACGACTCCCGCTTGGCGCGCCAGCGTGGATCGTGGCCTTCGTGCCTTGGTTGCGTTGCAGAATGATGACGGGTCGTTCGGTCGCGGGCGGTTCGGTCGCCACAGTGGCATCACAAGTCTGTGCGCCTTGGCCCTGATGGCTGATGGACATCTGCCTGGACGCGGCGAGTATGGCGATCAGGTGTCGAAGGCCTTGGAGTTCGTCTTGAGCAACGTGACCGAGAGCGGGCTGCTGTCAGCCGAAGCGACGGCTGGACCGATGTACGGGCACGGCTTCAGCACCTTGTTCCTTGGCGAGATCTACGGCATGAACCCGCAAGACACTCGGGTTCGGGACACACTCGTGCGCGCGGTCCAACTCATCGTGGCGAGCCAAAACGCCGAGGGTGGCTGGCGATACAACCCAGTGCCCAATGATGCCGATGTCAGTGTGACGATCTGCCAAGTGATGGCGCTTCGCAGCGCGCGCAATGCGGGGATCAAGGTGCCGCGCGAAACGATCGATGCAGCCATCACCTACATCCTCCGATGCCAAAACGATGATGGTGGCTTCCGCTACATGTCAGCGCTTGGGCAGAGCGCATGGCCGCGCAGTGCGGCGGGCGTGGCGAGCTTGTTCTACGCCGGTGTGTACGAGGGCGACTCGATCACGCGTGGTCTGTCGTACATCGCGCGGAATGACGGCACCAATGCGGGTGGCCCGATGGGGACACCGCACTTCCACTACGGCGCCTACTACACCGCGCAGACGATGTACCTGGCTGGTGGACCATGGTGGCGCGACTGGTGGCCGCAGGCACGCGACGGATTCATGGCAACCCAAGAGCGGGACGGCTTGTGGGTCGACCACCAGAACGGACCGGCGTACGCCACAGCGATGTCCCTCATCGTGATGCAGATGCCCAACCGCTACTTGCCGATCTTCCAGCGATGATGCGATGCACGATCCAGTCGGTCCTGCTTGGTGTGGCGTCGCTGGCCATCGTCGTCGTGTCGTTCGCTGACGATCCCGATGGCGCTTCCGATCCTGTGCTTGGCACCACGATTCTGCTGCATCAGGATGGATCGATCGTCCGCATTCCAGAGCGCGATGCGTTGGCGGCCCCGTGGATCGGCACGGCATCAGGCGTCTCGATTGGTCCTGAGCAAGGTTGTGCTCTGGCGTGGCCTCTCGTCACGACCCCGCGCGTCATCGGCCAGGCGATGTGGTTGGCCGATGGGCGGTGCTTTCCGGGCGCACTGGATCCCGTTGAAAAACCAGCGGCAGGCACGATCCCCTGGCGGGCGGGACCAATGCTCATGACGCTGCCGCTCTCGTCACTTCGCGCCTGGACAGCCGTGGGCGTGGATCTTCCCACTGGGACCTTGGACGCGGACCGCATCACTTTGCGCAATGGCGACACGGTTGATGGGCTGGTGACGGATTTCGGGTCAACCGTCACGATCGATGTGGATGGCACGACCCGGACCTTCGACAACGAGTTGATCGCGAGCGTTCAGTTCGTTCAGGCTGCTGATGCGCCGACAGTCCCCCGCACCTTGCGTGTCTGGGTCGATGACGGCGCGATCATCGATGCTGAATCGATGGAGCGCGATGGCACCTTGCTTCGGCTGAAGGTCCAGGTTCCGTCGGGCAACGAGGTGTTTCAGCTCAGGCTTCGAGTCGATCAGGTGCTGGGCGTCGCCACGCCAGCGCTGTCACGCGATGGTCTCGTGCTGCGGACGCTCAACGCCACGACAGGAACAACATGGTCCAACTTGCCGGGCATTGCGCCGAGCATGGAGTGCACGGGCCCGGGTCGGCTGGGCTCCATGCAGGCCATCTTGCACGGGCCTGGAGTGTGGTCCATGCCCGTGACAGCGAGTGGTGTGCTGGTGAGCCAGGTCTTGGTTCCTGATCGTGTGCGTGCGGTCGCGGACCATGCGTTGGTGGTCCGTCAGGCCGGCGTTGAACTGTCCAGAATCGAGGCCCGCTCGGAGGTGCGCTGGATGCGCGTGGCGGTCAAGCCTGGCACGGTCGAGTTCGAACTCGTGCCCGGCAAGGCTGGACCCGTCGGCTGCGTGATGGAGCTTGCGGACCTGGTCGTCATCAGGGCCGCGCCGTAGCAGGGCGACGCAGGAGCGGACTGAGCTGGAGCAGGCTGAGCAAGGGCCGACTTCGCTGGATCCGACTTCACGAAGATCGAACATGGTTGATCAGCGTTGATCACGGTTGATCATGCTTGGTCACGCTTGATCATGGTTGGTCCCGAATCGCTCGCCATCCATGCTCCCATCGTTCGACTGTCATGGTTCCGTCTCGGACCGTGACGCGCACGGCACCGTCGCGTGCGGTCACGCTGCGTGTTGTCGAGGCATCGACCCAGTCCCAACGATCGCGCACGAGCCGTGCGGGGCCAGTGCTCTGACCGATCCACGCTGGCTTCAGCAGTTCGATCATCGAAACCACGCCTGGCCTGAAACTTCCGTGATGTGGAAGCTCCATCAGCAGCGTGTTCCCAACAGGTTGAAGACGACCGATGGACGCGCGGACGAATCGTGATCCAGTTTCCTCGATGTCGCCGGTGAGGAGCAACGAGCTCCCATTCGCGCGGACGATCCAAACCAGGCTCGACTCGTTGCGCGGAAATGGCGCCACACCATGGTGCGGGTGCAACGACAACCAGGATCCGCTTGGAAACAGCAATTCATCCTGCGCTTCGATCCCCATCACCACACAACCAGCCTGCGATGCGGCCGCCATGACCCGAGCCGATGGCGTGCCATCACACGCCCCCTCGATCACGCAGGTTGTCGTCATGAGCCAGGCGACAGGAACGCGCTCGAACACGGACGGAAGTCCGTTGAGGTGATCCAGGTCGGCATGCGAGAGCGAGATCATCGTGAGTCGTTGGATGCCCAGCGACCGAAGCGCGGGCACGATGGTGCGCGCGCCGACTTCAGGCGTCTCCAGACTTCCACCGTCGACGAGTGCCACCACATCGTTGTGCTCGACGACCCACGCTGATCCGTTCCCGACATCGAGCATGGTCACACGGAGATCGAACGGGTTCGGCCATGCCCACCACACCAGAGCCACCAGCGGCGGCACGATCCAGAGCCGCGCGAGCACGGAGTGCCAGCATGGACCAGCCGCGGCCGGTCGTTGGCGACGCATGGTCATCACGACGCAAGCGAGTGCTCCAACGCACGCCCATCCACTGATGGGTTCCACGCTCCACGCCGCGCCAGTCCACCCCGCGAGTGCATCGGTCAGGACAGCGAAGGCAGCGGCACACCATGCGGCAGGGACCACGACCCACGAGGCGAGCATCGTGCTTGTGCTAGCGATGAACAGGGAGACGGTGCACAGCGCGACGATTCCCGCAGACAGAGGCGCCGCCACGATCGAACCCGGCACGACGAGTGGGGTGATCGACCCGAAGTGATGCATGACGATCGGCGTACTGGCCATGCAGGCGATCGTGCCGACGATCCACGCCGTGAAACTCCACTGGACCACAGAGCGCAGACGAGCGCGCGCCGACTCTGGTGGCTCCCCGCGAGCCATCAACCGACGAGTCCACGCGCTCGCGATCCTTGGCGCGCGGTTCGCCCACGCTGCAAGGGCCACAGCCACGACCACGCTCAACTGGAATCCGATGTCCAGAAGGGCTGACGGTGTACCGAGGACGACGACCATCACGACGATCGAAGCCGCGTGCCAGGCTCGGACGCCACGCGCGGCGCCAGCCACTCCTGAAGCGAGCATGGCCGCCACGGCGGCCCGATCAGCGCTGATGCCAGCGGATGCGCTGGCCATGAAGAGCAAAGCGCACGCGACGAGCAGCACGGATCGCATGGCGCCGCGGCAGGGCGTGAGCGCCACCATGCGGCCAGCGAGCGCGAGCACCAGGCCAACATTGAATCCGCTCAGTGCCAAGACATGCGTCATGCCGGTGACTTGGCAATCCGCAGCGATGTCATCCATGGGTGGGCTGGTCGGACCAAGTGTCATCGCCACACAGAGCGCCGCCTGTTCTGGTGCCATGTCCGACACGATCGCCTGAAGTTCTTGAACGACTCGGTGTTTCCACGCTTCGATCGGCTGCGGATCAACACCGATGCGCCTGATCAGTTCGCTGGACTCGATGAAGAGCGAGCCCAGCACGAAGCGCGATCGTGCCCAGCGCGACATGTCGTAGCCACCCGGATTGGTCGATGGTCGCATCGGCGAGATCCAACCCGTGACCGTGACACGGTCGCCGATCGCCAGATCCGTGTGCTCCACGGCGATACGCGCGTTGATGGTTGCACACGAGGGCCACGCGTGACCATCCGTGCTGGAGATCGAGCCGAGCGAACAACGCACTGACTGTCGATCGGCAGCACGAGGTTCCATGATCGGGTCGGCCACACGCGAGGGTTCAGGCGCAGACACGACCGTCGCGGTCAGACAGATGAGCGTGCGGGCATCTGAGTGCGTGATGCCGAGCGACTGCATGCAGGCATGCCACACCCTGGCATCGTGCGTGCCGAGGACAAGGCCAAGACTCGCTCCTGCGGCAAGGACCATGACCATGACCCAACGCGTGAGAGGCAGAGCTGCAACGCAAGCCACAGCCACCACGACAAGGATCGCTGTGCACGCCGGCAAGGCATCGCCCCAACCATCGAGGATGGGCGAAGCCATCCACGCATGGTGGTCGGTGCCCAGCGCCACCATGGTGCCGGCAGCCCACGACACAGCAACCGCCGGGAGCACCACGGTCGGCGAGACTCGATGAGCCCCCCATGCGCGACGAGGGACCGCTTGTTCAACCTTGCGAGAGCTCGCACGCCCTGGCCAGGACATGCGCGCCGCCCCCCTGCTTCAACGCGCGGCGCGCCATGTCGAGTGCCTCGCGAAGATCACGCGCCGCGCCCGCAACACGAAGCGCCATGGCCGCATTGAGCGCCAACATGTCGTGACACGCATCCATGCGCGTTCCTTGCAAGAGCTCAGACAGGACTTTGGCCGCTTGGTCTGCGCTCGAGGGAGCCAGCGTGAGAGGATCGACCGGATCGATGCCCAAGGGAGCCGGGTCAACGACCCAGTCACGAATGCCATCCGGACTCACCTCGACCACATCAGTCGGTGCGCCAATCGAGATCTCATCGAGTCCATCCCTGCTGTGCAGGACCACCGCGTGCTCGACCCCGAGCCGTTCGAGTGCCTGTGCCATGGGATGCATGAACATGGGATGCCACACACCGATCATCTGCCGCCGCGCGCCCGCTGGATTCGTGAGCGGACCAACGAGATTGAAGAGCGTTGGAAACGACAGCGCGCGACGGGCCGTGACGGCGTGGCGTGCTGCGGGATGATGCTCGACAGCGAAACAGAAGCAGAACCGGACCTGCTGGAGCATGGTCGCTTGCGCCATGCGTGAGCAAGTGAGATTGAACCCCAGCGCTTGGAGCACTTCGGCGCTGCCGCGACCCGTCCGGCTGCGGTTGCCGTGCTTGGCCGAGTGCACGCCGCACGCTGCGGCGACGAGCGCGGCACCCGTGCTGGCATTGAACGACTTTGGCGTGCCGCCAGTACCAGCTGTGTCGAGAATCGACTCAGGTGGGAGCCCACTATGCACTGTGCTCGAAACAGCGCGCATCGCAAGAGCCGCACCAACGATCTCATCAACCGATGGCGTCCGCGCGGCGATGAGTCGCAGGAGCTCAGCGATCTCGCCATCCGGGCAACCACCTTGCATGATGAGCGTGAAGGCTGCGTACGTCTGGTCTTGATCCAGATCGTGACCAGCCCGAAGGCGCTCGATGGGCTCGCGCAGCACGGTTGGTGTGCATGGCCCGAATGGATTGTCGTGGATGGGTGGCATGGCGATCGCATCGATCCTAACGATGGTGTCGGCTCGATCTCTGAAACCCGCAGAAAAATCGGTGGAGTCCCAAGCGATTCCGGGCAGCGCCACGCCGATGCCAGTCGACAGGGCGCGCTGCCGTCCTGCACGCCTCAGGATCCTGCGCGATACTGCCGCGATCCTTCATGCCGACCCTCGCTGCCATCCTTCACACACTGAATCCGTTCATCGTGCAGTTCACGCCGAACTTCGGGCTGCGTTGGTACGGCCTGCTCTACGCGTGCGGGCTGCTGAGTGCGTGGATGATCATGCGCGCGGTTGCGCGTCGCGGTCGCGTCGAACTCACTCAGCGCCAGGTCGACGATTTCATCACCGAGGTTGTTCTGGGCGTCGTCATTGGCGCCCGGCTCGGCCACGCGCTCCTGTACGACCGCGTGCTCTTCACGACCTTCACACCGTCGTTCCCATTCTGGGAATTGCTCGCTGTGCACAAGGGTGGACTCTCGAGCCACGGCGGCATGGCCGGGCTGCTGGTCGTCTGCTGGCGCTTCAGCGCGCGAAGCGGCGCGCCCCTTCGCACCCTGCTTGATCTCTGCTGCATCAGCGCGCCGCCGGCACTGTGCATGGGCCGCTTGGCGAACTGGATCAACGGCGAACTTTGGGGTCGACCGCTGCCGGCCGAACTGCAAGCCAACGCTCCTTGGTGGAGCGTGAAGTACCCGCGCGAGGCGCTTGAGTCCAGCTTCGATCCTGTGCGTGTCGAGCCGCTGCGTCCGCTCGTTCACGCGGGTGACGACCTGCAGCAGGCTGTGGTCACCGCCGCCTACGCGGGAAACACCAAGGTGCAGGCCGCGCTCGAACCACTGCTCACCGCGTACTGGCCTTCGAACTTCTTCCAAGCCTTCACGGATGGCCCGTTGCTCGCGCTCGCCGTGTGGTTCGTGTGGCTCCGGAAGCCGGCACCCGGGGTCACGGCTGCGTGGTTCCTGATCGCGTATGGCGCGCTTCGTTTCGCGACCGAGCAGTTCCGCGAGCCCGATGCAGGCGTGAATCGAATCGCCGGTCTGACAAGCCCGATGTTCATCTCGGTCGGCATGGTTGCGGTTGGTGCGTTGCTCGCGTGGCGTTGGCGCCGGAATCACGCCGTGCCGTCATAATGCCCTGATGCAGCCAACCCAGGCGATCGATTGGTCGTATGCACCGGCACCAGAGACCTTCCCGGTCGAGCTTCAGCCTGAACACGGCCTCTTCATCGGCGGCGCGTTCGTCGCACCACGGTCGCGCAAGCACTTCGCCACCATCGATCCAGCAAACGAAAAGCCACTCTCCCGCATCGCCGAAGCTGGAAAGTCCGATGTTGACGCGGCGGTGAAGGCAGCGCAGAAGGCCTTCAAGGGGTGGAGCCGCTTGCGACCGGCCGTTCGCGCGGGCTATCTCTTCCGCATCGCGCGTCGCATCCAAGAGCGCGCTCGTGAACTCGCCGTGCTCGAGTCGATGGACAACGGCAAGCCAATCAAAGAGACGCGCGATGTCGATCTGCCTCTTGTGGCCCAGCACTTCTTCCATCATGCTGGGTGGTGCGACAAGCTCGCGCACGCGGTGCCAGGCGTTGAACCGCGTCCGCTCGGCGTCTGCGCACAGGTGATTCCTTGGAACTTCCCGCTCCTCATGGCGGCGTGGAAGATCGCACCTGCGCTGGCCTGTGGGAACACGGTCGTGCTCAAGCCTGCCGAGACCACGCCGCTGACCGCGCTTCGGCTGGCCGAGATTCTGCAGGAAGTTGATCTTCCGCCGGGCGTCGTGAACATCGTGACCGGCGCCGGTGAAACCGGTCGCCTGCTCGTCGAGCACCCCAATGTGCAGAAGGTCGCCTTCACCGGCAGCACCGAGGTCGGCAAGCGCATCGCGCGATCGTGCGCTGGGACCGACAAGCGTCTCACGCTCGAACTCGGCGGCAAGAGCCCGAACATCATCTTCGCCGACGCGCCGATGGATCAGGCGATCGAGGGCATCGTGAACGGCATCTGGTTCAACCAGGGCCAGGTCTGTTGCGCTGGGAGTCGGTTGCTCGTGGAAGAGAGCGTGGTGGACGAAGTGATCGGTCGACTCACCCACCGCATGCGCAGCTTGCGCGTGGGCCATCCGCTCGACAAGAACACCGATGTCGGCGCGATCAACAGTCGTGCACAACTTGAGCGCGTGAACAGCTTCATTGCATGCGGCGTGCGCGAGGGTGCTGACCGCATCGTTTGTTTCGATGGCGCGCTCCCGGACACCGGCTACTGGATCGCGCCCACACTCTTTCGCGGCGTGCAACCTGCGCACACGATTGCGCGCGAGGAGATCTTTGGTCCGGTGTTGACGGTGCTCACGTTCCGGACGCCCGATGAAGCGATCGCTCGAGCCAACGACACGAACTACGGATTGAGCGCCGGTGTCTGGACGAGCCGCGCGAGCAAGGCGTACGAGGTCGCCGCTGGCGTGAAGGCTGGCGTCGTCTGGCTCAACACATTCAACCAATTCGATGCAACGAGCCCCTTTGGCGGGTTCAAGGAGTCGGGCTTCGGCCGCGAGGGCGGTCGGGCTGGCCTGGCTGCGTACCTCGCCTGAAAGGAACCACGATGGCCACGGTGACCAAGACTTGGAAACTCTTCATCGGCGGCGCGTTCCCGCGCACCGAAAGCGGTCGCACGATCAAGGCTGTCGCGGGTGGCACCGTGCACCACTTGTGCAAGGCCAGTCGCAAGGACCTTCGTGATGCCGTCGAGTCGGCGCGCGCCGCGCAGCCCAAGTGGGCGGCGTCGACTGCATACTTGCGCGGACAGATTCTCTATCGACTGGCGGAGATGCTCGAAGCTCGTCGCAGCGAATTCATCGACGCGATCCGTGCGACGAGCCGTGTGACGCCGCGCAAGGCCAAGGCCGAGGTCGAGGCCTCGATCGAGCATGTCGTGAGCTTCGCTGGTTGGACCGACAAGATCGCGATCGTGCTCGGTTCGCAGAATCCCGTCGCTGGACCGTTCTACACCTTCACGGGCATCGAGGCGACGGGCGTTGTGGGTGCGCTGGCGCCTGATGAGTCGCCGCTTCTTGGCGCGCTGGCCCTGGTGTGCCCGGCGCTCGCCGTAGGCAACGCGGTGGTGCTCGTCGCGAGCGAACGCCACCCGATTCCCGCGCTCGTCTTGAGCGAGGCGCTGGCGACGAGCGATGTCCCCGGCGGAGTCTGCAACATCCTGACGGGCGATCATGCGGAACTTGTTCCGTCGATGGCAACTCACCGAGACATCGACGCGATCGTCGCTGCCGCGAAGGGCAAGCATGCCGCGGCGCTCAAGGCCGGCGCCGCCGAAAACATGAAGCGTGTGACGGTCGTGGATCCAGCCACCGACTTCACCGATGCGCGATGGCGCTCGCCGACCGCCTTCCGCGGTGTGACCGAAGCCAAGACGATCTGGATGCCCTCGATGGCGTGAGCTTTACGCGCCCGGCTTCGCTGCAGCGGCGGGATCAGCAGTCGGCGCGGTGGATTCAGGGCTGCCAGTCTGGTTTTGGCGCGCTGCTCCACTCGGCGCATCAGCGCTACCGCGCGCTTCACGGTGGTCGGCTGCGGGCGGGTTGACCACATCCGCTGGGAGTTGGCTCGTGATCTCGTCAGCGCGCGGTTCGCGCAACAACACGATGTCACCAGCCGAGAGCCCATCCACGATCTCCGCATCGATCTCGCTGGTGCGACCCACGCGAACGAGCTTCTGCGCGAAGCCGCCGCCGTCGGGCACATAGACGAAACTCACTCGCCCCTTGCGGAACACCGCCTGCACAGGAACGCTGAGCGCCTCACGCACTTCGTCGAGCAGAATCTGTGCCTTGCATCGCATGCTCGGCTTCAGGGCAAGGTCCCCGCGCTGTTCGAGTGCCACACGCACGGTGTAGTCGCGTCGATTCGGATCGCGCCAACCGCCGCTCTCGGCGAGCACGCTCACGCCGAGCACCTCGCCGGAGATCGGCACGCCTGGCGTGGCATCGCTGAACACCGTCACGCGTTGACCCGGCTTAATGCGCCCCGAGAGCGCCTCGTTCACCTTGAGATTGGCGACCATGGCACTTGTGTCGGGCAGGATCATGACGAGTTCGTTGGGCTTGAGCTCGGTGCCAGCCTGCGGTGGCGGCGTTTCGGTGCCGCGACCCCAGCCGCCAGACTCAATGCTGCTGGCGTAGACCACCAAGCCGTCGCTCGGCGCGACCACCGTGCAGTAGGCGATCTGCCGCTTCGTCTGGTCGAGCCGATCCTGCGCGGTCTGCTGCTTGAAGCGCGCGCTGTCGAGTTCGGTGCGGGACTTCACCAGTTCCGCGTCCTTCTTCTGCTCGGTGCGTCCGCGATCAGCGCGGGCCTGTTCAAGATCGCTCTGCTTCTTGGCCTCGTCCTGTGGGAACTGGAATTCGTCGTAGACCTTGATGTCGATCTCGGCTTGCTTGACCTTGGCGTTGGCCTGAATCAGCGCGACGCGATCCTTCTCGTAGTCGTCACGGCTGATGAACCCCTTCTCAACCAGACTCTTCGCTTCGTCGAATCGGCGAGCGAGTCGCTCGGCATCGATGCGATTGGTCTCGAGCGCAGTCGCCAGTTCCTGGCGCTTCTTGACCACATCACCGTTGAGCCAGCCTTGAAATCCAAGGTCCGCCATACGCACGGCCACATCGGCCTTGTCAAGTTCGCTCTGCCGTTCCTGCTCCTTGATCGACAGGTTTTGTTCGGCGGCGATGACCTCGCCTTGCGCGGTCTTGAGCTTGTCCTCGGCGTCCTTGAGGGTCGTGATCAGTTCTTCCTCGGCAAGCTTGATGAGCAGATCGCCCGCAGCGACGCGTTTGCCTTCGGGGGCGATCTCCGTAATGATCGCGCGGCCTTCGAGCTTGTTGCGGATCTCGATCTTGCGCAACGCAGCCAACTCTCCGCTCACCGGAAGCACGACATCGAAGTTCCCCTGTCGCGCCGTGGCTCGGTCGCCGCCCGGCGATCGAGAGGCGGGCGCGGACCAATCCGAAGCGCCAGAGTCATCGCCACGACGGCCCGAAAGAAGCACACCAGTGATGGCCACGGAAGCCACGCCCAAGATCACGGCGGTGACGAGCTTGATGCGGCGCCAAGGACTGGAAGAGGGTGTCGCGTCGAGGGGCATGGTGGTGAAGGGTAGATCGTCGATGTGCAGATCGGTTCAGGAATTCGCTGGGGTTTGGGCTGGCGCCGGCGGCTGCACCGCTGGCTCTGGCGCGGCTGGCACCGCATTCACGGGATTGGGCATGAGTTCGGCGGTGCGCAGGTACCGGACATCGAGGCCCTTGGGCGGCATCAGACCACCCTCCTGCGACACGCGCAGTTGGCCGGTCGAATTGAGGTAACCAAGGATCGCCACCTGGAGTTCGCGCCGCGCACGGTCGCGGTCGTTGAGCGCGCGCACGAGCGCATCCACGGTCTCGGTCCGGTCACGCGGCGTCGCGCGGTCGG
>Ga0194120_10002545_pt1 | contig 31135 bp, 43 predicted proteins | sample TA2MahCa65mmetaG_FD_148642 | JGI IMG/M metagenome (GOLD analysis project Ga0194120, IMG submission 148642) | Freshwater microbial communities from Lake Tanganyika, Tanzania - TA2015019 Mahale Deep Cast 65m | ecosystem: Environmental > Aquatic > Freshwater > Lake | place: Tanzania: Lake... | reverse complement strand
TTCGGTGGACGCGAGGACGATATTGGCAAACTCAGCTCCGGCGTTCTCTTGGTAAATGGCGTTCTCGTCAGCGGCTCGCTCGACACAGACGACCAACTATCGTTCGGCTCGGCAACAGCCGTTGCCGCCAGTGCCATTGCAAAGGCCGCAGCAATCAACCGCGTGACTGACCAGAGCGGCGTGTTCGCGAAGGTGGACGAAACCCGTGTTCTGGGCGCCACAATGTCCACAGCTGTTTCTGGCAATAGCGGCGTGCTGACAATTAACGGGGTAGAAACGTCTGAAGTGACAACGACGGACAATACCGAGGTGACCCGCCAGTTGATTGCTCAAGCGATTAACAACATCTCCAACCAAACCGGAGTGGTTGCCATTAACACCGGCGATGACAACCAGGGCATTCAGCTCTTGGCTAAGGATGGCCGTAACATCACTATTAGCTTCGGCGATGATTTGACGACCGTAAATACTGGCTTGGCGCAGGCTGGCTCCGGAACCCATGTTGGTACGTTCTCTCTCTACAGTGTTAACGGATCCGCCATTACGGTTGGTCATGCTGAGAATAAGAATACGCAAGACCTGGAGGACGTTGGATTGCGTATTGGCACGTTCAAGTCTGATACTGCCCAGATGATCACCAAGGCCCGAGACAATGTCTCGGCATCGGGATCTGCGCCGGTTTTTGCCGGGGATACACTGGTCATCAATGGTATTGCGATCTCCCGGTCGAATGCTGTCGATGACACCGCGTCTTGGATTCCCACTGACGTAGGGGGCTTGACCGCAGCAACCGCCTCAAATATGAAGGCGGCCAGCGCGATTGCAATCGCTGCTGCGATCAGTAAGAAGACGGACCAGCATGGAGTTACTGCCAATGCCGAGGCAAACGTGCTTCGTGGAACGGGTGGGAACTTCTCTGCAGCTGCGGGCGGTTCTATGTTCATTAACGGAGTCAGCATTACGATCAATGCGGGAACCCGTAATGCAGTGATTGATGCCATCAATGAGAAGCAAGGGCAGACCGGTGTCGTTGCTTCCGCATTCGGTGATGGCGTTGAGCTTCGGGCAGCCGATGGCCGCAATATCTCGGTTGGTTCCGACGTTTCGGCCCATAGCCTCGGATTAAGTGGTGTTTCAATTGGAACCAGCGCTGATTCGGCTACGGCAACGACGCACTTTGCCTCTGTGGTGCTGAGTTCTTCGAAAGCCTTCACTGTCGAGCGCGGCAACGAGGGCGGGGATAACTTCGAGGACTTCGGTTTCCGCGCAGGTAAGTTCGGTGGAACCGATTCTGGAACTAAGATTGCGGACATCAACATCAGTACCCAGTCGGGGGCATCACAAGCGATTACGGCAATTGATGCTGCAATTGCGGATGTCGCGGCGGCCCAAGCAAAATCGGGTGCCTTCCAAAACCGCTTGGATGCCATTGTTAGCGTGTTGGCCGAGTCGTCTGAGAACCTTAACGCGTCTCGCAGTCGGATTCTTGACACCGACTACGCGACTGAGACGACTGCCCTGGCCAAGGCGCAGATTGTTCAGCAGGCAGCCACTGCCATGTTGGCCCAGGCCAACCAGCAGCAGCAGTCGGTTCTCGCCCTTCTGCAGTAAGCCTCTTAGAAGGTTGGGGGGAGACCCCCAGGAAAAGGCGCCCCAAGCGGGCGCCTTTTTTTTGGCCTAGACTTTGCTAGCTGTCCAACATCTTTTATGGCTGGATGACATGCAGAGGTTTCGAGATGCGTAAGGGTTTTCGAGTGCCGCCCCAGAGGCCAGGGCAAGCAAAGCGTTCGCAGGCGGCTTCTCCTCAGAGTACGCTCCAGCAAACGGCCTACGCTTTTAGGTCGCAGAGAAAGTTTCCCGAGGCCAAACCACTCTTGCAGCAACTCTATGAGTCGGACCCCAGCAATATTGTTTATGCCCTGGATTTCGGTGAGGCCTGCATGGAGACCGAGGACTTCAGCGCCGCTGCCAGAATCTACGCCAAGATTATTGAACAGGACCCCAAGCACCTTATCGCCTTGAATAACTTGGGTGGCGCCTTAATCCGCTGTGGCCGACTTGATGATGCACGCTCAATGCTCGAGTACTCGCTTGAGCTCGACCCTCAAAACCTGCATGCCCGAATTAACCTGGGCGGCATCCTTCAGGCTGCTGGTGACCTTAAAGGGAACCTGGACAACGCCTTGAAGGCCGTGGCAATTGACCCAACATCTGCCCTGGCTTTTAACAATTTGGGTTCCGCCTTCTCGGACATGGCGATGTTCGCCGAGGCCAAGCATGCGTTCGAAACGGCCTTGATGCTAGATTCCAAGCAGGTTGATGCGCTGATTAATCTGGGTGGAATCGAGGCGCGGCTCAGAAATCCGAAGGGCGCAATTGAGAGTTACGAGGAGGTTGTTCGACTTCTTCCGTCCTCGGCCCAACAAAGAAAAGACGCAGTAAAGTTTTATGTATCATTTGAGTACCTAAAGCTAGGGATGCTGGAGAAAGGTTGGGACTACTACGAGGGAGGATTTAGCCCATTGGTCCCAGCCAAAGGCGCTCGTTCACCGAACCGGAAGTTCTCAGTTCCTCGCTGGGACGGTGAGTTGCTGAATGGGAAAACGCTTTTGGTCTGGCGGGAACAGGGCCTGGGGGATGAGCTACTTTTCGCAACCTGCTTACACGAGCTTGAGGCGTTGGGCGGCCAGATTATTGTGGAGTGTGACGCAAGGCTTGTCGAAACCTTTACTAGAAGCTTCCCCGCCTTCCGTGTCCGCGCGGAGGGCTTTCGGCCGCAGATGGGGAACGCGCCTCCAACACATGACTTCGATCTTCATTGCCCCATAGGCTCTTTAATGAGGCACTTTAGAAGGAACATCAGTGACTTCGCGCGCGGAGGGGCCTACATCAAACCGGATCCTGAGAAGGTGGAAAAGTTTAGGAAACGGCTGCTCCCCCATGTGGGCAAACAGAAGTTGGTGGGAATTTGTTGGCGTAGCGGAAGGCTCGACCCAGTTCGCAATTTAGGCTACACGAACCTAGATGAGTGGAGTGAGGTTCTAAAGCTGCCTGGATTCAAATTCGTAAATCTTCAGTACGGTGATTGTGAGAGTGAACTCCGTGCAGCGGAGGAGAAGCTTGGCATTGAGATAATCCGTTGGCCAGACTTGGACCTCAAGAATGACTTGGACGAAGTGTTTGCCCTGATGAACTGCCTAGATTTTACGGTCTCCGTGCAAACTGCGGTAGTTACGATGAGTAATGCTGCAAATGTCCCAACATTAATCGTTAAGGGGGGCGGCTGGACTCAACTTGGGAATAAAGACTACTTTACCTGGTTCACACGTTGTAAACGCACATCGCTGAGAAACCTTGTCCCAGCAACCGTTGAATTCTCTTTAGAGGATGAATCATTCCTTGCGTGGACCCGAAACATTAAGAGTGAAAACTTTCAAGAAATATCTGAGTCACTCACAGCGCTAGACTCCCAGGGGAAGTTGAAAACGGTCGGACTGCTCCGTCATGCTATCGCCAACTCCGTTATAAATAATGACTATTCGGAAGTCCCGCGACTTATACGTAATTTATATTCGAGTGAGAAGAATCTTAAGGACGGGCTCTCGTTGAGTGCCAGAATTTTCTTCAAGCACATTGGCAGGGATGCCGACGCACTGCCTTTTATGCTAGAGGACCTCCATGAGGGAAGGATGTCAGAAAGGCAAAGCTACGAACTCTTGCTAATGCTGACAAAGGAAGGAGTTATTCAGAGAGTCGATACAGCAGCCCAATCTATCTACGAGAAGTTTCCCCTGGCGGCTGGATTCATGACGAGAATTGGACTAGAGCTGTTCGATCAACTCGCGCCTGAAATACTAGAGGCACTATTATTGATAGATATAAAATGCCAAAGAAGGGCGAATGAGATTACGGAGAACCTATTGCTTTCTAAATTACGGGCAACCTGGCCAGCTATCTTTTGACCAATCATTTCATGAAACGCCCGGAGGCTATTGATGAAGTCGAAATAACAGACTTATTGGGATACAGTCGGACCGCAAAAATGAGAGTGATTAAGTGGAGGATTTAAGGCCGTCCTTCCTAGAAACGTTAGATGGTGAGTACCTCTTGCTTTGGGGGGCCGGGAGGGGCTGTGCCAATTTCCTAGAAAAATTCCGAGAGAAATTAAACATAGTTGGAGTTATCGACTCCAACCCAGAGAGGAAGGGTCAAAAAATATATGGCTGCACAGTGGCAGGCCCAGAAAGCCTAGATTCATTGAAATTCAGTAAGATTTTAATCACCACCCAGTGGGTCGAAGATGTCACGATGCAATTAAAAGGCGTTGTTTCAGATGAAAACATAATAATTCCCCCAAAGAGTGCGCTCAAGTCGACTCCTTTCTTGTTGCCCACAAACAGGGATTATGCATCATCAGTCTTGAGTAGGCTGACTGACTACCTTCATCAAAATGGGATTACAACATATCTAGACTTCGGCACGCTTCTCGGAGCCGCAAGAGATGGAAAGATAATTGAATGGGACGATGACGTTGATATAACGGTTGTGGACCAAAACTTAGGGAAGCTAGAGTGGTGCCTGTCTAGGTTTCGAATTATATCGATAGAGAAACCTCAAAATTGGCTAGTGATTCGGTACAAAGAAAACTCTTGGGGGACGATTGGCTATGGACTAAGATTTCTAGGGTCAATTGGTTTGCAGTCCTTTGAGTTGAGCATTCATCTCCGTCGGACAGAACAGGATAACTTAATTCATCTAACCAGTTTCGGCGCTTGGAGTGCCCCAAGTCGCTATTTTTCATCGGCGAGTAGGGTTTCCCTGATGGGCCTCTTCTATAACGCTCCACAGAACTATCAAGATTATCTAACTCTATTATACGGTGCCAACTGGCGCACCCCTGCCCGTGAGTTTTCATTTAATGATTATAATTTTGATAATAAATCTATAAGTAGCAACAAAAAATGCATAGTTGATGAGGAAATTTTGTGACCAAGAGGATCGTAATATTCGGCACTGGGGATGGTGGGCGGAAATGCATGGAGTGGGTCAGGCAAGACCCCAATTTTTTTTTAGTTGCTTGGGCTGATAATGATTTGAAGAAAGTCGGGACATTTATAGAGGGCGTGCCTGTTATCTCTCCTTGTATTCTTAAAACTTTTGATTGCGACTTGATTTTTATTGCGAGCATGTATCATCAAGAGATTAAGCATCAGTTGATTCAGGATATTGGATTAAAAGAGGACGGAATTTCAGTGGTGCCTGCGACAATATTGAAGGGCGCTACTCTCATGTCGGAGGCCCCAATTGGACTTGGAATGTTCTTTGTTGATAAGATCTCGAGGGCGATGGGAGCGCGCTCGATTTCATATTATATAGACCATGGGACTCTATTGGGATTGGCTCGAAGTGGGCGTTTAATCGATTGGGACAACGATATAGATATTGCTGCACCCGCTGAGCGCAGCGAGGAAGTCGCAGCCATGATTTATGATGAGTTTAACGGGGTTGAGCGTGGTGACTTGATTTTTACAGTTACAGCTAGATTCGGATTTTTGGCCATTCCCAATGAGAGAATATGGATAAAGAGGCTTATTAGGATATCCTCGAGATACAAGGAGAGTGGGGTCGAGTCTCTCAGTTGCGACATCATTCTAAAACATAAATACAATGGGAAGCGACACTGGCTCGTCGGGCAAACTACTTTAATTAGTCCGGATATTTTTGATGGTGTCAGAAAGTGCAGTTCGTTACAGGGCTTAGAGGTTCTCGTTCCCGATGATTGTGAAGATTATCTTGGGTTGCTCTACGGGGACTGGCGTACACCGGTTAGAAACTGGTCTCATGACATGTACGGAAATGTTTACAGGACCAACTAATCCTACAGTCTCATGCGGCCATGATTAATCTAATTTAAGCTCGCTGGGCAGCCCCTAACACTTCCGTAAGTGACGTCGATAAGATTGCCAGATTAGAACGAAGCACTGGGATCCCCTTGAGTATCGGGTAACTTAGCCCTACGTCAATAGAAAACAAGAAACCTTCAATGTTCTCCAGTGGCATGCTTGTGCCGGGAACAGAAAAGGCGGTGTGCTTGCTGGCGAAAGACGAACTCGAATCATTCGAATTTGGTGACTTCGGCTGAATTACAAATGCAACGGTGGGATTTAATGGGTTTATGGGGTTGTCGATCTTTATCTTCTCAAGAACACGGCCGCCAAGATTCTCAACGGTTCCGTCAATATTCTTAATGTACCCCAGTGCATCCATCCTTCTCTTACCCTCAGCGCTGTTTATCTCATAGCAGGGCTCAAACAAGATAACTGTTTCCGATGTAACCCGAAAAAGTTCTGCGAGAAGTTCGGTTAGACGACCTCCGTTTGGTTCTAATGCGTGGTTTGAAGTCGTGATACTAACGGACTTATCAGGCAGCGGTATTTCGCCGATCTCCGCGACAAAGGGATGAAATCGCGAAAACTCTTGCCCTATAAGTTGCCGGGCATGTTGAACACCTTTGTAGATCCTAGACCAACTGATGTCGAAGGCAAAAACCTCTTTTGGCATCTGTGGTAGGCGGGTCACCACTTGGCTGATTGTAGTGAATTCACCCGTGCCAACGTCAAGTAAGCTACTTGATTGGGTTACATAACTACCAAGCACTCCTGCCAATTGAGAGCAGTATGCGCTTGATCTCTCCGAATTGTTTTTGACGTAATCTATGTACGAACCTGCCTGCAGGTCGTAAGCAATCTCGAGAATCTCGGGGGAATTGGATTGAACCCCCTTCTGCTCTCGAAGCGAAGCGGTAATATTCTGTCCGGAAGCGTAAGCCTCTCGCGCACGTCTTATATCAAAATATTGAATCCGTTTTGCCATGGTACGTATCCTTTGCTATCATGATGGAGTCATTTTCATCCAGCATACACTACAATAATGACAGTGATCGTTCGTAAGTAGTGCCATTTCAAATGAGTGAAGGTTTTCCCATTGGCAGGATATTAAACCTCTTGAATGCAATGGATCGATAAAAGTATCAGCACGACGAGTTTCATCAGTCCTCCCATCGGCGTAGTAAAATTAACAAGAGATAAATTTAATTTACTCATTGCGGAGTGTGGTTATATGAGAATAGAAATTGGCCCCTTTTTCATCGTCGGTACAGGAAAACTCGCGAATCTTGTGCATCGGTTTATTATCGACCTCAAGGGTGATGTGTTTGCGTTCGTCGACGAGGAGAAGAAAGAGTACTTGGGGGTTCCGGTTTATACAGCTCAGTCCTTGATGGGGACCGAGGTTGCAAAGACTGCTACCTTCTTAATAGCCATCGGGGACCCCGATTTTAAGAGAGCAGCTGTCGCTCGACTCCTTCGGGTCGGACAATCCCCAGATCAGATGTTTGAATTCGGACAGGCATCCGCACTCGTCTATCTTAGAAGCTTGCAAAAGTCCGGGTTTGACATATTGACGCGACTCAACAGGCGGCCATCATCCAATGGCACCTTAAGATATACCTCGAAATAACCAGGGAGGTTAGCGCGATTCCACGAGTGCACCTCTCGGAACAGGGAAATGGTGGCAATCACTACCGTGAAACCCTGTGCGGCAATTACACGGCACAAGTGAGCGTATTGCATCGCAAGTCCAAAGCGTGCCTCGTGGCCGTGGTTAATCGGATTAGAAGCGACTGCACCGAATACTTCTCGTAGTTCATCGCCATCGAGCATAACAACAGCCTCGCTCGACTCCCGTAGCCTCGCCACAACCTCGCGTGCTAACGTCGATTTTCCGGCGCCAGATAAACCGGTGATCCAAAGGACACGGCGCGTGGCATTGCCTATAGAGATCTTCATTGATTCCTGCCTAGGACCGAGTAGCACTGTGCAGATTGATGAGAGGACGTTATGGCTGTCATTTACTTAGTAGAGTCGATAGTTCCAAATTCGTGGAGAAAATATAATTCAAGGAACGAGAATCATATTCGCAATCACTGGCAATTAAGGCACTGACTTCTGGTGGCTTCATAAAGGTCCCCAAACGCTTATCTAAGTCTAGCTCTGTTAAAAGTTTCGAAACCTTCGTAAGGATGGGCACAAGCTCAGGATCCGAAGAAAATGAGAGAAAGTGCTCAATAATGGCGACCAAGCTAAAGCTACAAGCAAGTCCATGTGGCACCCCGTAACGGAGCGTCAAGGGATAAGACATAGCATGCGCAATTGCAGTTCTCGTTTGACTAATCGCTAATCCTGATAATAGCGCCGCATTCTGTAGTTTCTCTCTGGCCTCCAAGTTCGTAGGGTTCATCATGGCTCGTGGCAACGCAGCCACTGATATTCGAAGCGATTCCATCGCAAATGCAGCGCTAACGGGCGTTCTATTCTTGTTCCATATCGACTCTAGAGCGTGAGAGATTGAGTCGAGTGCGGGATAGAGCGTATCCTGCTCGTTTAGTGATAGCGTAAGATGGGCATCTAGAAAAGCATGCTTCGGAAAAACGAAATCCCCGGCCAAGGAGTGCTTCTTACTATTGGAGTGGTCCCAAACCGTTGCAAACGGCGTCACCTCGGACCCGGTGCCAGAAGTGGTTGGTATTGCTAGTAGCGGGATACTTTCGTTCTCAAGCTGTATCGACTTCGATTGAATTATGTACTCTAGGGGTAGAGACAAGTTAGGTAGACACGCGGCCAAGACCTTTGCTGTGTCTATCGCGCTGCCCCCTCCTAAGCCAATCACGCAATTGAAACTCTTTTTGCCTAACGAGTCGGCTACATCACTGAGTTCTTTGAGGTCAGGGTTGGGCTTCACGCTGTCGAATAAACTAAGTGATCTATCTCTTAACGCCGTTGATAGGCGGTCAACAACCCCTCGCTGAGTAAATCCAGGACTGGTAACGAGAAGTATCTTGTCGCCGTAAACTATCTTGCCAATGCTATCAATAGAGCCTCGAGTTATCTTGACCGGGTTATAGTGGTTCCAGTATGGTCGCTCGTTAAGCACTTGCATTCACCATAAAGGCTCTTTTGTTGTCTTCTGCTGAGGTTGTGGGACGTCCTAAATTGCCTCGCGACCCCTGCGCAACTTTTATCTCCAATAAGACAGGGCCACTAACTTTCTCAATTTTAGACCATGCCGCGCGAAGGCTCACAATGTCGTGTGCAACCGAGTAGCCTTGATAACCATTTGCCTTGGACAGAAGCTCAAAGTCGATATATTTTGCAACGGTCGCTTGGCCACCAACTGACTCGTGCGACTCGTTATTAATGATTACGTGAATAAAATCTCTCGGCTTGATGCTCGCAATAACTGGCATAGAGCCCATGTGCATAATTAGAGAACCGTCGCCGTCAAGACAGATTATTCGTCTTGTCGGGTTTCCGATCGATACACCAAGGGCTATCGAGGAGGTGTGCCCCATACCGCCCACCGTAAGAAAATCGGATGCAACCTCGCCTCTTCTTAGTCGTAACTCAAAAAGCTCGCGAGAGGTTTTCCCCGTTGTTGAAACAAGTAGGTCACTCGGCTCGGATAGTTCAAGTATCTCGTTAATCGCCTCCTCTCTGCGAAGAGACTTCTGGGGGTCGTTCTTAAGGCGAATGGGGTAAGAAGAAAAAGTACTTTTTCTCACAACTACCGCAAATGGGCCGCCAGTTCGATCAATCTCATCGAAAGCCATTTTTAGAACGAGCCTAAAATCAGAGGATTGGTCTAACACACTAAAAGGTATTTCAAGGGTTTCGAGTATCTGCAGTGTGACCCGACCTTGCTTTACGTGCTGTGGCTCATCCTTTAGACTAGGCTCTCCTCGCCATCCCACAATGAGCAACATCGGAACTTTATACACCTCGGGGTCGACAAGAGACAGAAGCGGATTAATTGCATTTCCAAGCCCCGAGTTCTGCATGTATACAACGGGGGTTTTCCCCGTCGCCAAATGGTAGCCCATGGCTACCGCGATGGCGTTTCCCTCATTTGCGGCAATTAGATGATTCCCCTTGGGGGAATTCTCGTCCACAAACGCACAAAAGTCGGATAGTAGTGAGTCAGGTACCCCTGTATAGAAGTCCGCCCCATGGTTCGCCAATTCATCGAAGAAAACTCTTGGGTCAATCATCATCGGGTACCGGGGATTAGGGACAGAACTTCGTTTATTGGCATTAGATCAGAGTCACATTGGGATGACCGCTGGTGAGTGAGGATGCTCTTGGCGGTCTTCAACATTGCCGGATATGCGCTACGAAGAAGGTGGTTCGCATAGATCACAACATTCACTCCCCTTGCGGCAAGTTCATCCTCAGTGACCGTGTTGTAGCTGGTTGGTACGACGACCAAATGCTTGTGGTTGGGAAGCTCAGAATATCTGTGACAGAACTCAAATATTTCTTCAGGGCTCTTACGGCGGCTATGGATCATTATTCCATCCGCTCCTGCATCTAAATATGCTCTCGCTCTCTCGACTGCGTCGTCCATTCCCTTCTCTAAGATAAGGCTCTCGATCCTCGCGATTATCATAAAGTCATCGGTCGCCTGTGCCCGTTTGCCGACCTTTATCTTTTCACAAAAGGCGTCAATATCCTCTTGGGTTTGAGACACGTCATTGCCTAAAAGAGAGTTTTTCTTTAAACCGGTTTTATCCTCAATGATTACTGCGGAAACCCCGAGTCGTTCAAGCGTTTTTACTGTAAATGAAAAGTGCTCAGGAAGCCCACCGGTATCACCGTCATAGATTATTGGTTTGGTTGTCACCTCGAGAACTTCATTGAGCGTACTCATTCTCGAGGTTACATCCACGGCTTCAATGTCCGGCTTACCCTTCGCGGTGGAATCGGTGAGGCTGCTTCCCCACATCCCGTCGAACTCCCTCCTAGAACCATCTGGACCCTCAACAGCGACATTCTCAATGATTAGACCGCTTAAAGCATTATGGAGATCGAGAAATCTGACGATAGGTTTCACTTGAAGTAGTCTTCTCAGACGGCCTCGCCTAATATCAGGTGTCGTACCAATCTCCCTTATGGCTCGTTGCAAAGCGGACGATGAAATACCTGCCGTGTAGGGGACCTCAACTAACTGCCCACCCCACCGCGCCAATGACTCAATCACACGGTTTCTCGTCTCACGTTGAACGCCCTCCTTCCAATCATCACCATGAACTACGAAGTCCGGTCGGTACTTCTCTAGGTTCGGGACGTAATCCAGAGTCTCTTGCTTCACAACCTTTGATACACCCTTAAGATTCTCAACAATCGAAAGACGCTGATCAAAACTCATATATGGGACGCGCTTGTAGCTAGCGATCGCGGCGTCAGTTAAAAGACCAACGGTTACCTCGCCAAGTGCCTGTGCTCGATGAATAATGTTTAGATGTCCAGGATGGATAAGGTCTGCACTCATTCCGACGTAAACACGCTTCTTCATAAAAGCTCCTCTGAGGGGTCACTACAAATATGGCTTAGATTCAGCGGTGTTCCCCGGGTGATGTTAGAGTTGGATGTCCCTGCAAGAAAATCATCCAAATGCACAGGATCTGCTCCAAGCCCCGGCCGAATTACACGGATGTTTCCAGGTGAGAACTTCTCCCCCTTTGAAATATCTCGAACAGCATAAATCGACCGGCGATAAACCTTCGAGCTAGTCTCGGATGGGGCGCAATCCAACTTTGCGGCTCCAAGCGCTTGCCAAACCTGGTTTATCTGGCAAGACAGGGATTTAAGCTCATCGGGTTCTAGGGAGAAGTCTGAGTCCAGAGTCTTTAGCATGCGGTCGAGCGTGAAGTGACGCTCAATTACACATGCACCAAGCGCCACCGAGGCAATTGACACTCCCAATCCGAGGCTATGATCAGAGAGGCCCACAGGGCGTCCGAAAACATTGCGCAATTCTCCTAGTGCCAAGAGATTGATGTCTGAAAACGGGGCTGGGTATGCACTCGTGCACTTTAGTAGAACTATCTCACTGCAGCCCGCATGCTCTAGGGTATTAAGAGCCGCCTCAATCTCCCTTGCCGACGCCATACCCGTCGACATGATGACAGGCTTCTTCGTAGAACCAATAGACCTTAATAACGGGACGTCAGTGATCTCAAATGAGGCGACTTTGTACATGGGAGATCCGATCCCTTCCAGGAAGTCCACTGCAGTCTCGTCGAATGGTGTGCTGAAGCAAATTAAACCTTTAAGTGAGCAATAGTCGAAAATATCCTGGTGCCAGTCCCACGGTAGAGAACCCTCTGAATACAAGTCATATAGAGTCCTTCCTCTCCATAAGCTACCCTCTTCGGAAATTATAAATCCGGGCCCACGGTGATTTATAGTCATCGTGTCAGCGGTATAGGTCTGTAACTTTATGGCATCTGCACCAGAACTTGCGGCAGCGTCAATCGTCTTCAGAACATGATCTAGATCCCTGTTATGATTTGCTGAAAGTTCCGCGATTAAGAATGGTGGAGCTCCGTCGCCAATAATTCTATTTGGTAGGTTAATAGGATTCATTGATCAGTTTCTTTTGCAGGTGGTTTAATTTTCGAAACGATCGGCATTCTGGTTAATCAGCTCTCTTAGATCTGGCAGGCCAAGGAAGTCAGGGTTTGTGTCCGAGCTGTATGAGTAACCCTCAGGAACCCTCTCCCCAACCACTCCGTTACTTGTTTTAATGAACTTCTCTATATTCCACTTCGGCTTGGCAGAAGGAAGAATCACATAGTATTTGCTAAACTCAATAGTGCTAATTGAGTCAGTCGCTGTAATCATTTCTTCGTGCAGCTTTTCTCCCGGACGTAACCCGATGATATCAATTCGACATTCGGCGCAAACGGCCTTGGCAATATCGGTAATGCGGTACGAGGGAATCTTTGGCACAAAAAGCTCTCCCCCCCACATCTTTTGAAGACAGTAGAGAACAAAGTCCACACCTTGCTCCAGGGTGATGTTGAAGCGTGTCATGCGTGGGTCTGTAACGGTGAACACGCCCGAGGGCTTCTGCTTCATAAAGTGCGGAATGACAGAACCACGGCTGAACATCACATTGCCGTAGCGCACCACACTAAACTTAATATCTTTGGCGCCGGCGTAGTTGTTGGCTGCAATAAAGAGCTTGTCTGAACAAAGCTTGGTGGCCCCATAAAGATTAATGGGAGCCGCAGCCTTGTCGGTAGAGAGGGCGACCACCTTCTTTACGTTATTGGCTAGGCAGGCATCAATCACATTCTGCCCACCAATAATGTTGGTCTTCACCGCCTCGAAGGGGTTGTACTCAGCCGCGGGCACTTGCTTGAGTGCTGCGGCATGCACCACCACATCGACATCTTTCATGGCCATTTGTAGCCGGGGCAGGTCGCGAATATCGCCAATGAAGTAGCGCATGCAGCGGTATTTGCTATCGGGGAACTCTTGCTGCATCTCGAACTGCTTGAGTTCGTCGCGGCTATAAATGATCAGTCTCTTGGGCTTGTACCGTTGAAGCACCGTAGAGACGAAGCGACGCCCGAACGAACCTGTTCCGCCTGTGACAAGAATGGATTGGTTATCGAGCATAGTTGCCCCCTGTTAAAAAAGCGTCAACGGCTAATCAACGCAACTAGGTAAAGCAGAGAACATGCCAAAAACAGTGGCCAACCCTGCACAGACTGGTAGCTTTGAAATATATTTTTCAATATTTTCAGTATATTAAAACAATTTTCTACAGTAAAAACTCTTATTTTTTGTTCTTGTGCACGTATACTTAAAAAATGACGTCAGCATCTGTTGCATATGAATCGGCGTTGCGCGTGATTCAAACGGTTGTCGGCCAGGCCCAGCAGGTCAGGCCCGATGCTGCTCTCATTGGCGAGTCGGGTCTGGTAGATTCCATGAAGCTCGTTGAGATTTGCCTGGCTCTGGAAGACGAGTCGCAGGCCCTGGGGTTTTCATTCGACTGGACTTCAGATTCGGCCATGTCTGCCGCGAGTAGCGTATTTCGCACCGCGGCAAGCTTGGCAGACGAGTTTGCGCGCCAGTGCCAAGCCGCAAGCCCTTGAGCCTACGGGCGGCTAGGCCTACCCCATGATCTTAGTCACAGGTGCAAGCAGGGGAATCGGCAGCGCGCTCTGCACATACTTTAGCGGCAAGGGTTTGCCGGTCTTGGGCCTTGCGCGGTCACTGGTACATGCAGACTTCGACACCGCGGTCTGTGATGTCACCGACCCACAGGCGCTGCGGGTTTTAGCCCAGAGGCTACTAGCCGAGGGGCGGGGCGTATCTGTACTCATTAATGCGGCCGGCATAGCATCGATGAATCTAGCCCTCACCACGCCGCCCGCTACTGCTGAGGCGATTGTGAAGACCAATCTGCTTGGCACCATTTATACCTGCCAGCAATTTGTACCCCACATGATTCGCGCGAAGGCGGGCCGCGTGATCAACTTCTCTACGATTGCGGTGCCCCTGGCGTTAGAGGGCGAATCGGTCTATGTGGCCTCTAAGGCAGGGGTAGAGGCCTTCACCCGAACCTTTGCCCGCGAAGTGGCTGCCTTTGGCATTACTGTGAACTGCATTGCTCCAGGCCCTGTAGATACCGACCTCATTAAAGGTGTGCCCGACGTAAAAATTCAACGCATCGTCGACCGGCAGGTTATCAAGCGTAAGTTCAGCCCAGCCGAAGTCTGTGCCCTGGCAGACATGCTTATGTCAGAGTCTGCAAGCACGCTCACGGGTCAGGTCTTTCATCTGGGGGGGGTCTAGTGGGCATTCTGGCCACACTCGAATCGAGATGGAAGCAAGAGTGCAGCCCATTTCTGATCTTTGAAAACACCGCCCTGCGCTTTGGCGACCTAACGGCAGCGGCCTCGCAGGTAGACCTTTCATCTGTACAGCCCGGCGACGTGGTAGCGGTAATCGGCGACTTCACCGCGGCCAGTATTCAGGTACTCCTGCAGCTCATCGACCGTGGCGCGGTGGTGGTGCCACTTACCTGGGATACCAAGACCTCGCACGACTATTTTTTTGAATCTGCCCGCGTGTCTTGGGTGGTGGTGCCTGATGAGGCACTGGTCTACGGGGTTGGCCCTTTTACGGACCACCCCTTACTGCACAGCCTTCGGCAATGTGGCCATGCTGGCCTGGTCTTGTTTTCTACAGGCACCACCGGGCGCCCGAAGGCCATTCTTCACGACCTATCGCTTTTTCTTCAACGGTTTGAGACGCCGCGCCCCACCCTGCGCACTCTCAACTTCTTACTTTTTGACCATATTGGTGGCATTAACACACTGCTGCACACCCTCTATAACAAGGGCGTGGTCGTGGCTATTCAGAGCAGAACCGTGGCGGAGGTGTTGAGAACCTGCGCACAGCACCAGGTAGAGGTGTTGCCCACCACCCCAACATTCTTGCGGCTGATGCTTTTAAGCGGCATGGTACCCGAGCAGGTGCCGCGTAGCCTGCAGCTCATGACCTATGGCACCGAGCGTATGGACCAGCCCACGCTTGATGCTTTATGCGCGCTCTTGCCCTGGATGGACTTTCGTCAGACCTTTGGAATGTCGGAGCTTGGCATCGTGCGGGTCAAGTCTGAGGACCGCAGCAGTCTGTGGATGAAAATTGGGGGAGAGGGAGTAGAAACCCGGGTTGTGAACCAGGTGCTGCAGATTCGCTCGGCCTCCCGCATGCTTGGTTACCTCAATGCAGACTCGCCTTTTGATGATGAGGGCTGGTACGACACCAAAGACGTGGTGGAGCAGCGCGGTGACTGGATTAAGGTGGTGGGCAGAACCACCGAGGTCATCAATGTTGGGGGGCAAAAGTTTATGGCCTCAGAGGTCGAGCGGGTGGCACTGATGTTTCCCGGGGTGTCTCTGGTGCGGGCAGAGGGGCGCAACAACCCCATCACCGGCCAACATGTCGAGCTCACTGTGCAACCGCAGCCCGATAGCCTGGTACCAAAAGCCGATCTTGAGCAATTTCTAAGGGAGAAACTTCCGGCCCACATGGTGCCGCGCAGACTGCGGTTTGAGGCGGTATCGGTGGGGCATCGATTTAAGAAGGCCTGAACGATGCGGTTTCGTGAGGTTCTGCCTGTCGATGCAGAGATGATTCTGGCTTGGCGCACTAAGCCACGGGTGGCGAGCCAAATGGCCACCGAAGTAGGCGCAAGCCTTGCGCCCCACCGCGCCTGGCTATTGGGCTGCTACGACCGGCCCGATTATTACCATTGGGTAATTGAGTCGGAGGGCGTGCCGGTGGGGCTGATTAACCTTGCCTCACTCAATCTTGGCGCGCGGTGTAGCGCCTGGGGCTTTTATATCGGTGAAGACCATGCACTGGGCCTTGGAGCCTTCGTGCCGCCTTACTTTTATAACTTTGTCTTTGATACGTTGGGGCTCAGTAGGCTCACAGCCGAAGTGCTTGCAACTAATGAGGCGGTACTCCGCCTTCATATGTTGCATGGCTACAAGCGCCACCCAGAGAAAAACCAGGCTGTTGTAAAGCTTGGCCAACCCGAGACGCTGTTGGCGCTGTCACTGGCCGCAGAAGACTGGCGGGAAGGCCGTTTTACAAAGATGCGCGCAGAGTTTCCGATGCAGCTATGGCGGGGTTCGCCGTTTGGGTCTGCCGGAGAGCGGCCTGCGAATTAGTCCTTTTTGCGTTCGCGGTTTGTCTGCTGTCAGTGATTTGTTAGCCGCCCAATTTCCCTTGGTGATAGGCATAGAGTGCCTGCGCCAAAATCAGGTCTTCTGCGGTGTCGATATCGACAGCGCGTGTCTTGGGGATGACAAGCCCTCGTTTATGTGGCCAAGGCCTATCGACTTCGGAACCCTTTGGCATGGCAACGGCGGGGTCGTGCGGCGATGCATTCGTTTTATTCCAAGAAAACATGCCGGCGTCACGAAAGCGTTTGGGCAGGTCTTGAGAGCGTGAATTGAAAAACTCGGGCAGTGCCATGCGAATACGCCCCTCCGGGTTCATTTCATAAGCGCGCTGAATGGGGGCATCAAACTCGGTAATCGAGAGTACTGACGAGACTTCTGGCTGAAGAAGCAACGAAAAGGCCGCACGGATGTCATCGGGCCTGAGAAGCAGAGCGGTGGCGTAGATCAGGCAGACAGAGTCAGCACGGATTGCAAGCGTCCGAACGGCGTCTTCGACTACGGGCCCCACATGGGTCATATCATCGGCGAGCGCCTCTGGCCGACGGTAAGCGGTTGCCCCAGCCTGAGCAGCCACCGCAAGAATCTCATCATCATCTGACGAGACGATGATCTGCGCAAAAACCCCTGCATCGAGGGCGGTGGCAATAACATGCGCGATCATTGGCTTCCCAGCGATGGGATACACATTTTTGCGCGGTACGCGTTTGCTGCCACCACGGGCGGGAATAACGGCGATGGCTCGGTGATTATTCAGTTCGATACGAATGGTTTGCATCCTCCAAAGAGTCTTTTAAGCCGCATTATCAAGACTACTGGAGTTTGCGACTTGCTTGAGACTTTGAAACATCTAGTTTAATATACGTATACGTATTGTAAAGGGTGTTTTTTATGCATAAAAAAATGACGATAACGCTAGACGAAGCGGTCTACGACGGCCTCTATCGTATGGTCGGCCGTCGTCGAATGAGCCAATTCATTGAAGACCTAGTTCGCCCGCATGTCGTGGATTCCTCTTTAGACGAGGGATATAAAGCCATGGCGGCTGATGCTTCACGAGAGAAAGAGGCCGCTGAATGGGTCAATGCGCTTGCAACGGACATGAGAAGTGAAACGCGGTGAAGTCTGGTGGGTCGAGCTCGACCCGGCAATCGGGTCAGAGATTTGCAAGAGGCGCCCAGCAGTGTTGGTAAGTAACGACTCAGCCAATAGAAACCTTTCACGGGTCGTCGTAATTCCCTTAACAAGCAGCACCGATCGCCTCTATCCGGGTGAATCACTGGTAACAATCAATGGGCAAGCGAGTAAAGCGATGGTGGATCAGATTATGGCCGCCGACAAAGTCCGCTTACAAAAGAGGCTGGGCGCAATACAGCCCAACGAAATGAAACTACTGGAAGATGCAATACGCCTACACCTTGCCCTTTCAAAACCTTAGTGCACTTTGACTTTTAAGGCGCCACGGTTCTTCTTCCGCGTAAGTCGCAGCCCAGAGATCGGTATGGGGCACTGGGCGCGTTGCCAAGTATTGGCCAATGCTTTGCGCGCATCGGGCGTCGTAGTTCACTTCAACGAACATGCGAACAGCCCCGCAGCTTTCCTCACAGAGATACGCGCGTTGGGGGCACAACCCGGCGACTGGGTAGTACTCGACAGCTATGCCCTGGGCGAAGCCTGGGAACGCGATGCTCGGCAGGCCCAGTTGCTGGTACTCACGATTGACGATGCCCCAAAACGGCGGTATGCGCCCGATGTTCTCTTGGACCCGAACCTGTCGGCGTTGGGGGTCCAGCGCTGGGCAGGGTGTGTGGCACCGCACACACGCGTCTTGGCTGGGGCGGACTATCTGTTGCTGCGTGAAGAGTTTATTCAGGCTGCGGCGCGGGCCGCAATATTGCGACCGGCTGCAGCACCAATTCGGAGTATCTTGGTTTCTATGGGGGGTTCCGACCCCCCAGGGGTCGCCCTGCGTGTGGTGGATGCACTGCGCATACTTTTTGCGTCGCCGCAGGCCTTCGACCTTAAAGTCGATATGCAAGACCTGCGCATTACTGTGCTGGGCGGCGCCATGAATCCCCGGGCCTCCCAACTAGAAGCCTTGGTGCGTCAGTTACCGAATGCGCAATACCTGAGCGCTACCGATAACATCGCGGCGCTAATGGCAGCAGCCGACCTCTGTGTCGGTGCTGGCGGTGTCACTATCTGGGAGCGGGCCTACATGTCGCTACCATCGCTGGTCGTTACTCTGGCGGAAAACCAGCGAGAGGCGGTTCATTTCTTTGACCAACAGGGCGCCCATAAATCTCTGGGCTGGCATGAGGATGTGTCTGCTGCAACTATTGCAACAGCGATTGCCACCGCACTGGCAAGCCCAGCCGATCTGCGGGCCATGGCCGCTCGTGCGAAAACTTTAGTAGGCGAACCCCGGTTTGTACGGGATCCTTTGGCTTATTTGAAAGCCTAGCCTAGCGATTTTGTACCTTAAGGCCGCGAGCGACTTCGGAGATCTTTACAGGGGCGTGGCCCATGGCATGGCTTTGATGCAGCGCTAAGCCGATTTCTAGGGCCTTGCGACCGTCTGTAGCGTTACAGACAACGGGCACGTCTTTCTTAATGGCCGCAACCAGATTCTGAGCGATGGCTGTGAACACGTTGTGTTCCTCTACCGGAGGAAAGGGCTGCGGTAACAGTTCGCGAAAGCCTGCAAAGTGCGGACTCTCGCCCACTGAGAAAAACTCTCTCTGCGTGTTGCCAATGCGCACCATCGCTCGGTCGGTAAGAAGTTCAAACTCAAACCGAAAGTAGTTCTTGCGGCTGGCCTGTAGCGTGGCACGTGCGCCATTCTTAAACCAGACAATACCAAAGCCTCCCAGGTCATTCTGCGGCGCTGACTCATCAAAACGGGTCTCGTATCTGGTTGCATACCGGGTCTTATATTGATACCCACTGTCTTGAACGCGTTCCGACCCGCCTTCCAGCCAACCCTGCACCGACTGCGCCTCTCCGCAGAGCATGCGCAACACATCAAAGGCATGGGTACCCGTATGAATAAAGTTACTGGGAAACTGCACATTCACACTCTCAAGCCTGCCCAGCGCACCAGACTGCAATGCTCTTGCCACCCACTGATAGGCACCCCCCCACCGTCGGGGATAACTCATGGCGAGATGAACGCCGTAACGCTTTACCGCACGCTCGATACGCTGGGCCTCTTGCAGAGTGGTGCCCATGGCTTTTTCGCACCATATACCGCGAACCCCTGCATTACAGGCCGCAAGGACCATCGCGCAGCGGGTGTCGGCATAGGCGGCGATGCTAAGCAGGTCGAGACGCTCATGAGCGAGCATATCTTCGTAGCGCAGATAGCCCTTGGCCTTGGGAAACTCCTTAAGAAAGGCTGCAAGACGGTCGGGGTCACTGTCGCATACGGCTTTGAGTTGAACCCCCTTTACCTGCTGCCAGGCGCCCCAATGGGTGGCGGGTTTCCCGCGCAGGGGGTCTTTCTCAAGCAGCCAGGCCACCCGACCAAGACCGATGATGCCAAGGCCTAACGCCATCACATGCCTACGTTAGACAAGCGCCGAAAGTGTGTCGATGACGTACTTTTGGGCATCGGGCGTAAGTGTGGGGAATAACGGCAGAGATAAGGCTTGCTGGAAATACTGCTCTGCCTGGGGAAAGTCGCCGCGTTTAAAGCCTTTAGCCTGGTAAAACGGCTGCAGATGAATTGGAATGTAGTGCAGGTTGGCCTGGATGCCGCGGGCGTAGAGCTTTTTATAGATAGGCTTTTGCAGGTTGGCGGGTACTTGCACCACATAGAGGTGCCTGGAAGATTTTGTGTAGCTAGGCACTTGCTGGCTTTGTACCCGCAGGCCCTGTTCGTTGCGCTGCGCGATAAAGGCATTGTCATAGACGCTGGCCAGGCTCTGCCGCTTCTCAACGAACTCCTCCAAGCGGGAAAGCTGGCTGAAGCCCAGCGCCGCCTGAATATCGGTTAACCGGTAGTTAAATCCCAGCTTGATCTGCTGGTAGTTCCAGATCTCACTCTCGGGTCTTGGCTGCATCTGACTGGGATGGTTGGTAACGCCATGGCTTCGGTGGCGTTGCAGGCGGTCGGCAAGTTCCGGGTCGTTGGTGAGCGCCATGCCCCCTTCCCCAGTGGTAATTATCTTTACTGGGTGAAAGCTAAACACGCAGATGTCGCTATAGCGGCAGTTGCCGATGGGCTCGAAGGGCTGGTCTTCCATCCCGCGGTAATGCCCCCCAATAGCATGGGAGGCGTCTTCAATCACTTTAAAGCTGTATTGCTTTGCCAGTTGGGCAATAGCCGCCATGTGGCAGCTCTGGCCGCCAAAGTGCACCGGAATGACCACCTTAGGAAGGGCAAGCCCTTTTTGGGCATGGTCTGCAAGCTTTTGCGCAAAGGCTTCTTCAGACATGCAAAAGGTGGCGGGGTCGATATCCACAAAGTCCACCTTGGCACCGCAGTAAATGGCGCAGTTGGCGCTGGCCACAAAGCTGTTGGGGCTGGTCCAGACCGTGTCCCCGGGCCCCACTTCCAGAGCCAAGCAGGCAATATGCAGAGCGCTGGTGGCGCTGTTCACGGCTACCGCATGGGCCACACCCACCTTTTGGGCCATAGCCTGTTCAAACTGCGGTACTGCCGGCCCTTGGGTAAGATAGTCTGATCGCAGTACCGACACCACCGCGGCGATGTCTTCCTCTGAAATCGACTGTCTTCCGTAGGGGATCATGTCTGGTTATGTTACCGGAAGAGGGGGGCGACTCGCTCAGTGCTTTATTACGGTGACAGTTCACTTAATTCGCTTTTCTACCATTGCAGCTTTAGCTTACGCTTGAAAAAATTTACGAACCAATCCTCGAACACTAGAGAACTGGGAACAGGGCCGCGCTAAGCCAAATACCCAAGCGGTACTACTGATTCGGATGGTCTCCCAATTCCCCGACACGATGAAACGCCTTGAGGTAGTCTAGGGGCCGGTCCATATCTCAATACACCGCCCCATGTCTGGCGAGATCCTGGGTTGAAACCGCGACCGTGACGGCTTCGATGCTCTTTTTCTCGATGCAGGGCAGGGTCGGGATTGACAACATTAAAGAGTGTTGGCATTATTGACAACATGGCTGCTCAGCTGATTACTGGCTTTAAGAATGTCAACCCCGATGGGTCGATCCTTGAACTGGTTGTCTGGCGGCTGACAACACCTGTGCCGCCGAGCCTTCACTTTTACAAATACCGTGCTGTCTATGTCGTTAACGGAGAACGAATCGTGGGGTTCGATAACGAGCGGGGCAAAGGGGATCATTGCCATTTAGATGGGGTTGAGCTGCCATACAACTTCATAACGATTGAGCAGTTAGTGGAAGATTTTATCGCTGCTGTTGATGCAAGGAGGGGTTCATGATGGAGCGTAATCTCACGATTTCTTTGGAGCCGGATTGGAGGGCTGGTTTGCGGGCAACTGCCCAGCTTGCGAAGGCCGAGACCTATCAAGGCGAAGTCTTGAACTTTGAAACACCCGCTCAGTTTTTCGGTCAGCTCACAGAGAGGCGGTGGGAATTAGTGCGCGCTGCCCAAGGCCGCGGCGAATTGTCGGTTCGCGAACTTGCACGGTTGGTGGGCAGAGATGTGAAGCGTGTTCATCAAGATGTGACTGTGCTCGCTACGCTAGGAATGTTTGAACGCACTGAGCAGGGCGGGTTGATTTGCCCTTTCGCGTCGATGCATATCGACATGTACTTAGCGACGGCATAAGGTCGCATTAATTATCAGTCCACTTAGTTCGCTTTCTTGCCTCGGTAAGGAGCGACACATAATCCTGTGCTACACTTAAACTGTGTTTACCGAAAAGAGTTTCGCTATGGCAAACGTAAATTTCACCGGATCCGCAGACCGTGACCTTTTGAAGCGAGCCAAAGTCATCGCCGCAAAGGCCGATACGTCTATCAATGCGCTGTTCAATGCGGAGCTTCGATACTTGGTTGAAACCTTCGAATCGGCGGAAGCTAAAAGCAATGTGAACTACCGAACCCTGTTAGATTTTTCTCTAGGCCGAATCGATGGTTTGGCTGCCATGGATGCCTTGGGCATCGATGCTGAGGAAGACTTATTTTTACTGATGGCGCAGGCGCGATTGCCTATGCCACGGTTATCTGAAACCACCACCCGGGCAATGGTTGCCGACCTTAAATCGCTTTCGGTCTGAGCTTGCCCGCCAATGCTTCCTCGGTGGTGTTGCTACCCGATGCCGGGCCATTAATCACCCTTGCCTATGCAGACGCCCTAGACCTTTTATTCAAACCCCAATGGCAGGTGCGCGTCGTTGACATGGTGCTCGAAGAGGTGACTCGCAATGCCACACCGAACGGCCAGTCCATCGGTCGTTGGGTTGCCCAGCATTCGGTGCCTATCGTGCCGACAACAACATATAACCATTACAAGGAGTCACAACGTCTGGCCAGTGTGACCCGAAGGGCAAACTTGGGCGAACTCGCTGTTCAGGAGGCAATGCACCAGATGGCACTCATCGAACCCGACCATACCGGCGTCTTCTTGTTCGAGGACCATAAGATCGCACGAGCAACATTCTTGGTCCCGGAAAACTCTCGTAAGGTCACCACTCGGGCTTTTCTGCAGTTTCTGCAGGAAATGGGATGGATCGATTCCGCCGCAGAAATCGAGCGTGCGGCGATCAGGCAGGGCAGGAATTTTTCTCCGATGCAATTACGGTGACAGTTCACTAAATTCGGATTATTCCCCTGTGGGCGATGCAGGTGCGCGCTCAACGCGTGGCTTGCTTAATTCCCTGCGGTCGACGACATCCTCTGCAGGAACTGCAGGGGCGACACGATAGGCATGCCCTGATACGAGCCCAGATCGAGAAGGTCGCTGTCGCCGCTGATAATTGCATCGGCAGCGCCGATGATAGCCAGTGAGAGAAACTTGTCGTCATCTGGGTCGCAACACGCACCGTCAGCCGAATCGGTGTCTTCGTGCCACACGACGAGGTCTAGGAGCGCGCTGACAAAGGCGTTCCAACTCTCGTGGTCTCGGTAGCGGTCAAACTTGGGTTTGGCGAGCCGAGAGACCAGTTCGTCAAACGTTGCTTCTGACATAAGGACGTCGATACCTTGCGCTAGAACAGTATCGATTACCTGCCGGGCTGTTCCGGTTGGTGTGATCAGCGCAGCGATAAAAACATTTGTGTCGATGACCAGTCGGTCAGCTTTCATCGGCCAATAGCTGGTTCAAGGCCTCTTCGGTTATGCCCTGAGCGGCGGCGTGTTCGCTAGCCAGCTTCATTGCCATTTGAAGGCGATCACGCGCTAGCCGCTGGCGGCGGGCGAAGCTTTCTGCCGAAATCATAACGACCGAAGGGCGGCCATTGCGGGTAATGCTAATGGGCTGCCGCTGCGCGGCCTCTAGTACCTCGCCAAACCGGGTCTTTGCCTCTAGGGCGGTAACGCTTTTCATGCAGGCATTCTAGCTATTTTAATCGTAATGAGCAATAAAATTACGAATTACGGTGACAGTTCACTTAATTCGCTTTGTTACTCTAGGAGCAGAAAACGTGCACGGTGGCCACCCCGGGGGAATTTGAATCGGCCAGCAACCTTTCGCGCAGATATGCTCGGTTGGTCGGTCGAATACTGCGCCGAAGGAATAAAATCTTGCTCATGGTCATTTGATTGACTATAGTCTTTCATATGGCCATTATCACCTTCACAAAATTAGGCGAAACCACTATGCGCACTATCCAAGTCTCTGAGTTCAAGGCCAAGTGCTTGGCATTGGTAGATCAAGTCGCCAGCAGCGGCGAAGTCTTGGTGGTCACCAAAAATGGCAGGCCAGTAGCCGAGGTTCGCCCGTTTTCGGGTGGACGCGTGGGGTCTCCCTTTGGCCTGCATCCCGGTCTGCAGGTACTGGGCGACATCATTGCCCCGCTTGATCCCGATGACTGGGATTCGATTGCATGATCGTTCTGGACACCCATGCGTTGATCTGGCTAGACCGGGACGATTCTGCACTGGGCCCCATAGCCCGCGGATTAATCGAGAAGGCCTGGCGAACAGACTGCGTAGCCGTTAATGTCATTAGCTTCTGGGAGTCTGCAATGCTGGCGGCACGGGGGCGCATTACGCTTCCTGTCGCTGCCGAGCTCTGGCGGGCCGATCTTTTGCAGGCGGGCGTTCATGAGGTGAGTTTAGACGGCCGCCTGGCCTTGATAGCGGCCCAACTGCCTGACTTTCATAAAGACCCAGCAGATCGATTTATTGTGGCTACGGCCATCCATCATCGGGCGGTACTAATAACCGCCGATGCCAACATCTTGGACTGGCGGGGCCAACTTACGCTTCAGAATGCGCGGCTTTGATCCTTACCAGTGAGAGAAACTTGTCGTCATCTGGACAAGGTTACGTTGACAGTTCACTTAATTCGGATTATTCCCCTGTGGGCGATGCAGGTGCGCGCTCAACGCGTGGCTTAGGCCGCTGCTCGGCCTGCCAGAGGTCGTAATCCATTTGCATACCTAACCACAACGCTGCCCTCCCTCCGCGCTCTTGGCCCAGCCATATTTCAATACGGCGCGCCATGTCTGGCGAGATACCGGAATGGCCGTTAATCACGCGAGAAAGCGTCGCCCTCGTTACCCCTAGTTGGCTCGCCGCCTGCGTTACCGTGAGCCCCAATGCCGGCAGGATATCCTCCCTAAGCGTTTCTCCGGGGTGGGGTGGGTTAAACAATCTGCTCATCGCCTGCTCCTAGTGATAGTCCAAGTAATTAACCAAAACAGCGTCTTCGCCTTCCATGATGAAGGTTAAGCGCCAGTTGCCATTGACCCACACCGACCACTCGCCCGTAGTCAGGTGGTGCAATCGCCAACCCGGTACATTCATGTCGCTAGGCGTTTTGGTACGGTTGAGTTGAAAGAGTTGACGCGCTAAGCGAGAGGCGTGATGCGGCTGGATTCCCGCTTTTGTACCGGATCTAAAAAATGCTTCTAAACCGCTATGCTTAAAGCTCTTGATCATCCGTATACTGTAACTAAACGGTATACGGTGCGCAACCCGTTTTCTTAAGGCCCAGGGCTACGGTAAGACCTCACTTAATTCGCTGCATTCCCCTGCCTCTGTACTTTATGCAGTCCAATTTTCAACCCGAAGGCCGTCAACACTCGCAAACTCACTGATGTTGTTGGTGACTAGTACTAGGCCGAGTGAGCGTGCATGGCCCGCGATTAACTGATCGTAGGGACCTATGGATAAACCTTTTTCGGCCAGATGAGCGCGAATCTGTCCGGCTTGATGGGCCGCCGCGCTATCTAAAGGAAGCACTTCTAGCCGCGCAGCAAAACCCTCAACGGCCCGAAGGTTGTAGGCGGGATTCGACGAACGTTCAGCCCCGTAAACCAATTCCATGAGCGTAACGCTGGAGATGCACATGCGGCCATGGTTCTGGCTAAATGCTTCCTTTACCGATGCGGGCTTACTCTTCATCGTGTAGATCACGATGTTTGTGTCCAGCATGTATTTCAGCACTAAAGCGATTCTCTCGACTGTTCGCTAGGCTGTTCCCGGTGCGCCATGAAGTCTTGGGTGACGCCGGGCTCGTCAAACCAACTGTCCCAACAATCACCCGCCGGAACAATGAGACGCCCCCGTCCCAACGGAATAATATCTACCCGCTTTACGGACTCGGGCAAGGCCACCTCTTTGGGTAACCGAACCGCCTGAGAGGTATTGCTTTTAAACACTGCTCCGGTCTTCATCGAGGCTGCCCCATACCATATACAAAGAGTAGATACATTGTGCGCCCAAGGCGTGGACATGTCAACGGAATTACGGTGGCAAATTACGGAATTACGGTGACAGTTCACTTAATTCGCTTTAAGCCCCCTTGGCTAATTCAGGCGAGGGTGCGCCCGCATCGGTTTGACGCGCGCTAACAAAAATTGAAGTCGAGCACAGAAAGGACTAAAATGACCATATGGTCAAGTAAAGTCTAATGGAGGCTGCCAAATGCGACACGTTCAGGTAACACAAGCAAAAGCAGGCTTTTCTGGTCTGATCGCTGCCGTGGAAGCCGGCGAAAAGATCGCAATCGTCAGACGAGGGAGAGTCGTGGCCTGTCTTGTTCCCCTCGAGCCCAAGTTGGCGAGCGAGGTATTGGCTCCGCTTTGGGACCAAACAAATAGCGCTGATAACGACCTTACCTCGCCGTCAGACCTCAGGCCAGAGCCAGTATCAAGCTTTTAAGATGCGGTATCTCCTCGACACGAATGTCTGGATCGCTGCAATAAAAGGGGCTAAACCAGTAAGAGAGCGCTTGGAACGTACCCCTAGTGACGACATTGTTCTATCGCCGATTGTGTTGGGCGAGCTGCGCCTGGGGGTTGAAAAAAGTCAATTCAAGAAAAAGAACGCCGTTGCGTTAGAGCTTATCGCCCAGGGGTTCGAGGTAATTTCGATAACGGCTGAAACCAGCAGGGTGTATGCGCAGATTCGGGGGCAGCTCGAGCAAAGTGGACGGATCATTGGCGCGAATGACCTCTGGATTGCTGCGCAGGCGCTTTCAGAGGAGGCATACCTTGTCACCGACAACGTCGCCGAATTTAGTCGTGTTTCAGGCCTCAAATGGGAGAATTGGCTGGAGCATTGAGTATTACGCCACGCCATGTCTGGCGAGATCCAGGGTCTAAACCGCGACCGCCTCGATGCCCTTTTTCTCGATGATCTGAAGTAGCTTGGCTGCTGCACCGCCTGGGTGTTTTCCAGATGCGGGCGACTCCCACTTCTGTACTGTCGAGGTGGTCACATTGAGTAAGCCCGCAAAGACTGACTGGCTCATCTTCGCCTTTTTGACGCGAATCTGCGCTACCCGCTGAGGCGTGTATTTCGGCGGCGGCGAGGACAATGCTTTGATGCGGCCGAGGTCGTGAGCGGAAAGAACCCCCTGCTTGTTCAACAGAAGCGCCATTTCAACCATCTCAGTAGCGACGCGATCAGTTTTCTTCGTCATGGCAAATCTCCTTCAATAATCCCTCATTTTCGCTTTATCTCCCCTTTTTGCTGGCAGGGGCGGGCTCACCGCTGATAAACTTCTGATGTTCCTGCATTACGTGACCATATTAGGAAGATCAAGATGCAGACAGTCAATGTTCGGCAACTTAAGACAAATCCCAGTACCGCATTGGCTGCCGCCCGCGCCGACGATATTGTCGTGGTCATGAACCGGGACAACCAACAAGCCCTGCTGATCGATCTGGAGCGCCTTGGGCTACCCGATCTGCCGGCCGTTCGCGTAGCCCTGGCGGTGTCCTTATTTCGCAGCGCTGCTATATCGGCAGGCTTTGCTGCCCGTATGGCTGGCAAGCCACTGCCAGAGATGCTCACGCTCTTATCTAGCCAAGGTATTCCGCTAACCGGCAATGACAAAGACGCTGCAGACGAGGCCCTAGCGGAAATGTGTAATGCCCGAGACTGGCTGGTCAAGCCGGCCTCGTGACGCGCCGTATCGTTATCGCCGATGCTGGATCGACGTTATCGAGGTACCGAAATCCGATTACAGGCCACTGAACCCGGGCGTCGACCCCGGAGAAGCGAGTTCTATACGATTAGGGTGCGACTGCCAGGAGTTAGGTGACCATGTGCTCATTGTTATGGACGACCGTGCAGGCCGGCTCGAAGCCAAAAGCCGCGGACTCGCTGTCCTGGGGTCGGCAGCATTAGTCGGCCTTGCGAAGACGCAAGGCTTGATTCCCGCAGCACGCCCACTATTAGAAAAGATAGTGGAGGCTGGCTACTTCATTGGGCCAAGCATTGTCTCTGCGGTTCTGGCCGATGTTGGGGAGTAACTTGCCGCCTGAGTATTAGCGTATTACGGTTTACTTAATTCGCTTTGTTACTCTGGCCGCCCGTGCGAAAACTTTAGTAGGCGAACCCCGGTTTGTACGAGACCCTTTGCGGTTTCTCGCGTCGAGCTAGCCAATAGAACGATAGCGCGGTGAATCACTTTATGGAGGAATGAAAGCCGTCATTTAAAAACCCAACATGTTGGGATAAAATCGATGGCTAGCATCCGACATAAAAATCTTCGCCTCGTTATCTACCCAAATGATCATGGCCCACCGCATGCTCATGTCATAGGCCCGGGTTTTGAGGTGAAGGCCAACCTCATTGGAAGGGTGCGATTGGACCCGAAGCAGCTGACTGCTCTTAGTACGAAAGAGAGGCGCGAATGTCTGCTGGCAATCCGAGATCATCGTCACAAGTTGATTCGCATATGGAGCACCCTACATGGTTCAAGCTAAGATTAGACAAAAAACCAATGCTTACCCGACTGCGATTAAGGCGTGGTTTGACTCTGAGAGCCGAAAGATTCGCATCGTTCTAAATAATGGGTTGGAGGTTGCCTTCTCCCCTGCCTGTGCACAGGGATTGGAGGGTGTTTCAGACGATCAACTGAGCCGAATCGAAATCACCCCGCAGGGTACTGGGCTCCACTGGCCAGATTGCGATGCAGATTTACTGGTAAGCGGAATTCTGGAGGGATTTTTGGGAAGTCGAGACTATATGCGGGCTCGTTTATCTCGGGCCGGCAAGGTGCACTCAGAGGCGAAAGCACATGCTGCGAGAGTCAATGGTGCGCGAGGTGGCCGGCCCAAAAAAACAGCTGTTAGCGGTTTCGCACCTTAAGGCCGCCCGACCAAGACCGATGATGCCAAGGTCTAACGCCATCAAACGCCCACGTTAGACCAGCGCCGAAAGTGTGTCGATAACGTACTTTTGGGCATCGGGCGTAAGTGTGGGGAATAACGGCAGAGATAAGGCCTGTCGGAAGTACTTTTCCGCCTTGGGAAAGTCGCCGCGTTTGAAGCCTTGGGACTGGTAAAAGGGCTGCGGGTGAATTGGAATGTAGTGCAGGTTGGCTTGGATACCCTTTGCGTACAGGCCTTTGTAGATTTGCTTCTGATGGCGGGCAGGCACCTGTACAACGTAGAGGTGCCTGGAAGATTTTGTGTAGCTAGGCACCTGCTGGCTTTGTACCCGCAGGCCCTGTGCATCGAGCTGCGTGTTAAAGGCATTGCCATCCACGCTGGCCAGGCTCTGCCGCTTTTTAACGAATTCCTCCAAGCGGGAAAGCTGGCTGAGGCCCAGGGCGGCCTGAATATCGGTTAACCGGTAGTTAACCCAGCTTAATCAGCTGATAGTTCCAGATCTCGCTCTCGGGCCTTGCCTGCATCTGGGCCCGCTGACAGGTAATGCCGTGGCTTCGGTGGCGTTGCAGGCGGTCGGCGAGCTCTGGGTTGTTGGTGAGCGCCATGCCCCCTTCCCCGGTCGTAATAATCTTTACCGAATTACGGTGACAGTTCACTTAATTCGCTTTATCTCCCCCTTGTGCAACGCGGGTGCACACGCAACGCGTGGTTTGCTAAGGCTGAGCCGCGTGCAGACTTGATTGACTCTGATCCTACTAACAGACTAAATTAATTAAACTAAGCTAGGAATCAACGACCATAGGGAATACCGATCCGTGAAAACCGTCAATATCCACGAAGCCAAGACGCACTTGTCACGACTCGTAGAGAAGGCGGCCAGAGGCGAGAGTTTTGTGATCGCCAAAGCGGGTAAGCCTATGGTTCGGGTCGTTGCGCTCGACGCGCCAAGTAACGGGCAGCGTAGTCGCGTCGGATTTCTTAAAGGGCAGGTCACGGTACCCGATGATTTCGACCAGATGGGGAGAGACGAGATCACCGCGATGTTCAGCGCATGACCCCTGTTCTTCTCGATACCTATCTTTTGCTGTGGGCCGCCGCGGGCCATGATCGACTTCCAGGTGACGTCCTTAGGCGCCTTCTAGACGAGAAGGTGCAACCGATGTTTTCCTCAGCCTCGATCTGGGAAGTCGTCATTAAGAGCGCTCTGGGCCGTGAGGATTTCAAGGTCGACCCGGCGCTGTTACGGCGCGGCTTGTTAGAAAACGGCTACCAAGAGCTTCCGATTTCCAGTGTGCATGCGCTGGCGGTGGGAAAGCTACCTAACCTGCACCGCGATCCGTTTGATCGCATCTTGGTTGCGCAGGCCAATGAAGAAGGTTTTGAACTGCTGACTGCAGACCAAACGCTTGCGGCTTATCCTGGCCCGATCACTTTTGTTGGCTGATTAAATTACGGTGACAGTTCACTTAATTCGCTTGATGCCCCCTTGGGTCATTCAGGCGAGGGTACCCCCGCATCGGCTTGACGCGAGAAAGCGTCATCCTTGCGACCATCGCAGAACATTTTTATGCGCATAATAATGTTGTAAACTACATTTTTAAGCGCATATTTTTGTATGATCCGGTTTATTCCACCACGGTTTCTCCCCTGCGACTACGAGAATTTCCCTGATGAACCGACTGCTACTTGACGCGCTGCTCGACTGGAAACACCGTCCAAGTCGAAAGCCACTACTGCTTGGCGGCGCCCGCCAGACAGGAAAAACCTATCTGCTTCGTGAGTTGCT
>Ga0194120_10002543_pt1 | contig 31154 bp, 29 predicted proteins | sample TA2MahCa65mmetaG_FD_148642 | JGI IMG/M metagenome (GOLD analysis project Ga0194120, IMG submission 148642) | Freshwater microbial communities from Lake Tanganyika, Tanzania - TA2015019 Mahale Deep Cast 65m | ecosystem: Environmental > Aquatic > Freshwater > Lake | place: Tanzania: Lake... | reverse complement strand
GATCAACCGCCTTCGCACCTATGATATTTACCACGCCCGCGTCGCAGATTGTGCCGCCTGTCCTTTACGCTCGCGCTGTTTGAGCAAGGCGCACACCTCGCGCAGGTATCTTTCCATCCAAGTCGATGGCCAGCAGCCCAACCTGATCGATGAGATGAAGGTGAAGATCGATAGTGAAGTCGGCAAGCGCATCTACGCCCGACGGCTGGGGATCGTCGAACCGGTCTTTGCCAACCTCTGTGTACAAATGCGGATGCATCGCTTCAGCTTGCGCTCCAAACGTAAAGTAGATGTACAATGGACGCGTACGCGGTTCGCTCTGGTTCACCATATCGGCAAGATTCACTCCTTTGGGGCGCTTATCCAGCCCATCCACATCCCGCACACCTGTCCAACCGTATTCACGCTCCAAAGTTGGGTCTAGCCCCTGACGACCAAATACAAAATTGACTTCTTCGACAGTCTCGTTAGGTGCTTTCCTTCAAAATCAGGTAATGGTTTAGAGTAAAATTACAGCATGAGCCTCCCATTATTTCAAACCCCTAAGCCGATTGATAGCCATTTCAAAAGAGATTCGGACATCGTACTTTTTAACGGTGAAATCAAAAATTTACTGGCTGAAATTCCCGATAATTCAATTCAATTAATCATCACCTCCCCGCCGTACAACCTGGGAAAAGATTACGAAAACCGAGTTGAGATTGAACATTATCTCGAAAGCCAAGCCGAGATTATCGCTGAACTCTATCGAGTTTTGAAAGATGGCGGTAGTTTATGTTGGCAAGTGGGGAATTTTGTAGATGATGGAGAAGTTTATCCGCTTGATATTCTCTATTATGGAATATTCAAGAAACTTGGCTTAAGTTTGAGAAATCGAATAATCTGGCGTTTCGGGCATGGCTTACATGCCTCAAAGCGTTTTTCTGGCAGATACGAAACTATTTTATGGTTTACGAAAGGCGATAAATATTTATTCAATCTTGACGATGTTCGTATTCCATCGAAATACCCTGGCAAGCGTCATTTCAAAGGTGAGAAAAAAGGACAACTTTCAGGTAATCCACTTGGAAAGAATCCTTCCGATGTTTGGGAAGTCGTTTTGCAAGATTGGGAGCAGGAACTTTGGGATATTCCCAATGTCAAAGCAAATCATCCCGAAAAGATGGAACATCCTTGCCAATATCCGATTGAATTAGTTGAGCGCTGCGTTCTTGCGCTAACAAATGAAGGCGATTGGGTTTTAGATCCGTTTGCGGGTGTTGGTTCTTCACTTCTTGCCGCAATCAAGAATAATCGTCGGACAGTTGGAAGCGATAAAGAAAAAGATTATGTTGAATTAGCCCGTCAACGCATCCATTCCTATTTCAACGGGACGCTAGGCTATCGTCAACTTGGAACACCGGTTTATCAGCCAAATGGAAAAGATAAGGTGTCAAAACTCCCTGATGAATGGAAAGAAGCCTATGAGCAGAAAAACCTGCTTGAACCTAAAGGAGAATACAGCAAATGAAAATTGTCGGGGTGTACTCATTCAACGGCGGTGAAAAGGCGGTTAAAAAGAAGTATGCAAAAGAGTTGGATGAAGTAAAAAGCGTCCTTGCTCATGTTGACACTCGCAATCATAAAACAAAGACAAGCAAGGAAAAGACAATACGGGACAAGATTTTATACAGTCCCCGTTCTCTCAACGCAGAAATAAGCGACGGCTTTTTGGAATTGGGATGGGAAAAGAAAAGAGTCTTGTGTGATTATCCAACGCAATATTACAGCGAAGGATACAAAGCGCCGCAAGTCTCCAAAGGCGCTTTCAGGGAAATGGACTTTATCAAAAATAAACTTGGTGTAGAAGTTCAGTTCGGCAAGTATTCTTTCATGGTTTATAACGTCTGCGCCAAGATGACAATTTTTCACAACATGGGCTTTATTGATGTTGGTATTGAGATTGTGCCAGTCAAAGAATTAGCAGAAGATATGTCGTCAGGTGTTTCATACTTTGAGCAATTTGTTTGGGACTTGGAACAACGTGGCGTTTCTGATATTGATATTCCTGTTTTAATTCCGGGTGTCGCTCCATAAGCCAAAGAGTCTGAAGGCAAAACCGCACCTACCGATTAACAGCAGTGTCAAGGGAAAAGGGAGAAAAAGAAAAGAAAGAGAAGCAGATATGAAAAGCGGCTCGGAATTTGAATCATCCGAGCCGCTTTTTGTTGGGATTTTAGAGATGGAGACAGCCTTCCAGACCCACGCCCGGGTGTGCCTTCGGGTGCGGTTGTTGCAACGAACGGATGGAACGAGATGCGCTACTCGATGGGATTCAATTCCGGTCGGATTGCCAGGAGTTCCGCTTCGCTGGCAAGCTGGCATGGATACTTGGAGTTGAGTGCGATCCGCGTCAGATCGTGTCCTATGCCCAACCGCATCAGATAGTAGCGTGCGAATTGTTGGCGGGTCAAGCCATCGCGCGCTTCCTCATCCATCTGCCACGACCACGTCAAATACTTGTACGCGATCCGCGCTTCGCCGAGCAGGAACGCTTCGCGGTCGCCACGCTTCGCGTCGAGCATTTCGCGCAGCGTGGCTTCGGGTTTTTTCCGCTCCCAAGCCTTGTCCACGCCTGTGCTGAGCCTGTCGAAGTGCCTGCCCTCCGACAGGCAGGTGCAAACCGTTGGTGCGGCGCGACCATGCAAAATGTCAAGCGATACTTGAAACAAGGACGTATCAACTATGTCCAATGAAGCAGGACCGATTACGATTGCTTATCCCTCCGGTTGGCTACTGAAGCAGGCTTTCAAAGTGCCAATCCCATTGTGGCGAATGGGACTGGGTTTTCTGGTCGGTAAACTATTCATGATTCTGACAACGACTGGACGCAAAAGCGGTCAACCACGTCATACAGCCATTGAGTTTCGCGAGTACAAAGGTCGAAAGTATGTATACTGTGCATTTGGTGAAAAAGCCGACTGGTACAAGAACATCCTTACTGACCCGCGTGTCACTATTCAAACAGCAAGTGGTACGGAACATGTGATTGCTCGTCGTATCACTGACGAAGGAGAGTTAGTCGAAGCGTTTGAATTCGTGGCTCACAATCCAACAATGAGACGATGGGTTCAAGCATTAGGCTTTCGGCTCAATCGCGATGAGTTTATCGCTCAGAAGGAGCGCTTCTACTTAGTCACATTTGACCTGACTGATGAATCAACCCCATCCACTTTAGAAGCCGACCTCAAATGGATATGGCTGGTGGTGATTGTCCTGATTAGTATACTTATTGGTTGGCTGTCAATCCGTCAAGGATGAATCCAGTAATATTGAACGCCGCCCAACAAAGCGTTCTCAGAACGTCACCCAGAAATGGTGAAAAATGCGTCTTTTTCTTGAAAAATTACCACTTTGGGAACGCACTTTGTGTAGACAACAAGGCGTTCTCTTGTATAAAATGATCGCGCGCGATCTTCTGGGATGCACTGGACCCTTCGACAAGCTCAGGGCAGGCTGGTGGGATTCGCCGCCATTTTCGAGCATTTCGCGCAAGCGTGGCTTCGAGTTTTTCCTGTGGCGCCAAGGCGCCATCCACGCCCGCCTGTCTGTGCAGACAGGCCCACCTGCCAGTAACCTGTCTGCCGACAGGCAGGCGCAAACCGTTCGGCGGATTACTCTAAGAGCGTCGAAGATTTAAGCATAGTGAGAACAGGGCTAAGTTTTTTATGATGAATGTTTGCTTTCAGTGTGGAATGTATCATGCCGACAAAATAATTGACCCATCTGGTCCTTTTGCGGTTTGTCCTGAATGCGGATACAAACATCCATTTCGGCAGTCACCGCTAGTTATAGTATCTGGAGCGAGTGGCACAGGTAAAACTACAGTCTGCCAGTATTTATTAGGCAAAATTACACAGGCAGTATTATTGGACTCTGATATTCTCTGGCGACCTGAATTCAATACCCCTGATATAAACTATCGGGATTTCTTTGAGACATGGCTTCGTGTTTGTAAAAACATTTCTCAGTCAGGTCAGCTAGTTGTGTTATTCGGGGCAGGAGTGGGCGTGCCTGAAAACATTGAAAATCGCATTGAGCGAAGATATTTTTCAAAAATACATTACTTGGCTTTGATATGTTCTGATGAAGCATTATTCGAACGGTTACAACAGCGACCTGTTTGGCGTGGCACACGAGAATCTGCCTATATTGAAGAGAGTATCCGTTTCAATCGCTGGTTCAAAACATATGATAGCCAACCCGCTATTAAGTTAATAGACACGACAAATACACCTCTTGAAGAGACAGCGCGCCAAGTCGCATCGTGGGTTGATGAAAGTGTCAGATTATCTGATTAGCAATACAAATCCGCCGAACAAAGCGTGCACTCCTTCGGCAGGTGGGACGCTTCGCGGTCGCCACGCTTCGCGTCAAGCATTTCGCGTACGCGTGGCTTCGAGTTTTTTTTCTGCTCTCAAACATTGTCCACGCTTGTACTGAGCCCGTCGAAGTGCCCGCCCAGCCGATGTCAACGCAAACCGTTGGGCAGTTCCTTTATCAATATAATCGTCTTACGCTAAGTTCACATATATGGTAACATGGGCATATGCGAACAGTAAATTTCTATCGCCTTCCCAATGGTCAAAGTCCAGTTGAAGTATTTTTAGATTCTTTGACAGGCAAACAAGCCCAAAAGGTTTCATGGGTATTACAATTAATTGAAGAGTTGGATGTTGTTCCTATTCAATATTTCAAAAAACTTGTTGATAGCGAAAATATTTGGGAAGTCCGAATACAATTTGGGAATGATATTTTCAGATTGCTCGGGTTCTTTGAGAGCGGCGTTTTGTTGATTTTGACAAATGGGTTTACCAAGAAAAAGCAAAAAACGCCCCCGCAAGAAATTGAACTTGCTGTCACGCGTAAAAATGATTATTTGAAAAGGAGAAAGAAATCATGAGCGATGTCAAACGATATATTCAAAAACGCGCTGAACGTGATGTAGAATTTGCAGAAAATTACGAAGTTGGTTATGCTGATTTCAAGATCGGCGTTATTTTACGTCAAGCAAGAGAAGCGGCCGGTTTAACGCAAGATGAAGTAGCAGAAAGATTACATACCCAAAAATCTTCTATTTCCCGTATTGAAAATCACGCTGACGATGTAAGACTTTCTACAATTCGTCGGTATGCGGAAGCAATAGGCTCTCATCTTCAAATCAGGTTCAAATCAGATTAGCCAATTTGCAATAATAAAACGCTTGCGGTGCGGTGTCACCTTTTTTCAGTCAGTGAGTCTTGCGCAACAAAAACCGCCTAATAAAGCGTGGTGTGTCCTGAAAAGTCATCGTCTGCTTACCCCGCTGTGAGCGGGGTTCCGGTAAGTGTCAGGATGCCGGATAGTGGCTCCATGGCGCCATGGCGACACAGGCAACCGATGCAGCCGGGTGACTGACTGTGTCGAAGCGTTGTAACTCCCTGAGAAAGGGAAGCAAAGCAGCAGCCCGTAACATAAAGTGAACCCTTCGACAGGCTCAGGGCAAGTCTTGCAGCACCGACATGTTAGCCCCGTAAGGGGAGCAAATCCATCTACAACCTTTGAGTGCAAACCATTGGCCGCCCTCTTCCAAACTTAGGCTCAATTTTATGCTACACTTGCAACAGGACAACAATGACCATTCAGAGCAGCGCACAAATCGGAAATGTTATTCGTAACGCCGTTGTATTCAATGTCAAAAATTGGACTGGTGGCATAATGAATTCAGATTCCTTAATTCAATCTGTTCAGGATTTTTTTGCAGTTTTAGAAGGACGAAAAATTGATTATGTTCTCGTCGGGGGCGTTGCTGTTCTGTATTATGTCGAAGGACGAAACACACAGGATTTGGACCTGCTCATGGCTTTATCATCGCTGGAAAAGCTCCCTGAACTGAAAGTCTCCAGCCAGGATACAGATTTTGTACGAGCAAATTATGGCGAATTACAAATTGATGTTTTACTCACTCGAAATCCCATCTTCAAAAAAGTACTTGCTGAATATTCAAAGGTGCAAAAATTTCTTGATCGTAATATTCCATTGGCAACCGTGGAAGGATTATTGCTCTTAAAACTCTATGCTTTACCGTCCTTATACAAGCAGGGCAATTTTGCAAGAGTTGGTATTTATGAAAACGATATTGCGACATTGCTACACTACTACCAACCCAATATGGCTTCTTTATTAAATGAATTGTCCACGCATGTGAACGAGAATGATTTGGAAGAGATCAAGAGTATCATTACCGATATTCAAAACCGTATCAAGCGCTTCAAAAACGATTCCCGTTAATCAGTTTATTCCGGCGCAGGCCACGGAATGTCAGCAGGCCCCGCATAGCCATGTTTTTCCTGCACATACACCCGCCCATGGGATGGAATGTCACAGCCGGCTTGATCTACAAAAGTGATAAAGGGGAATCCGGAGGCAAGCGGGTCGAAGATGATCTCTCCGTTTTCACAACGCCAGACCTCGATGATGTATGGGAACATGCTGTCGTCTTCATAGTCCCCTCGACCGACGGGGACATGTACCCATGTGACTGTGATCTGATCTCCACTGCGTACAGCGCTCAACACAGCTGACGGCCTATAATATGGCGAAACGGGTAATTTAAATCCATCCGGGTACATCGGTTTGAGAGTTTGCTGGTCGCCTTGTATTTCCACGAATTTTGCGTTAATCCAGCACCTTTGCGGCTCATTTTCAACCAAGACCCAATTATTTCCCTCTGCGCGGCCGATCAGGCGGATGTCTGCTCCCTTTTTGAAGGCAAAAAGATACAGATATTCGGGGCCGGGTCCATAACGGCAACTGAGCAAGTCCGCTGTGACGGTTGCTTTCAGGCTGTCTACAAAAGGAATCGGCGATGGTGTGCTGGTTTCTGTCGATGTGCGAAGCGTGGGGGTAAATGTCTCCGCGGCTGAAATTATTTGAGCTGCAGAAGCAGGCTTATCCTGTGCAGTCGCCGAAGGGGGAGTTTGAGCGGAAGGCTCAACGATCGAGAGTGAAGCGGGGGCGCAGGCTGTCATCAAAAGAATCAAAATGATCAATGTCAATAAATTTTTATGCATCAGTTTCCATCGTTTTCATTCCATAAATATGATCCGTTCGAGGTCGCTGGCGCGGAGTGACGAGTGCTCTCTGCGACACCGTGAGCCTCGCAATCAAACCGGCCCCAAAAGTATTATAACGCTCAGGGTGCCTGTTTGAGATGAGTTGCAATCCTTGATGCATCATACCGCAGAGTTAACCTCTTTCTTGCCATCCCATCTCATTCCCCATATAATGGGTTCGATGAATATAAATCAAACATCGCGATTTCAATCCATTCTAAAATGGTTCATACCTGTTGCGGCTATTTTTGCTTTTGCGGCATGGATGTACATTTCACCGGAAGGCGCGCTCGGCAAACTGGATGCGATCGGTTATGCTGTCTGTCATCGCATTGACGCGCGTTCCTTCCATATTGGAGACCGTCAACTTCCGTTGTGCGCGCGTTGCACAGGCGAATTCTATGCGGCGGGTTTTGCGCTTATCTTTCAAGCCTTCATGAACGGCAAGCGCAGTAAACTTCCGTCACGGGGTATCATTGCAGTCCTTGTTTTATTCTTCCTTGCCTTTGGCATAGACGGCAGCAATTCCTATCTTTATCTGCTCAAACATACCTCACAAGGTGCATTAGATCAGATCCCCAATCTCTATGTTCCAAATAATATCTTGCGTCTCTTCACAGGCAGTGGCATGGGCATTGCGCTCGCGGCAGTCCTGTATCCCATTGTCAATCAGACCCTGTGGCGCGAATTGGATGAGCGTCCGGCGCTCGAATGGAAATCCTTCGGCATACTCGTCGGACTGATCGCCATTATCAATTTACTCGTTCTCGCGGACAGCCCGATCATCCTTTATCCGATTGCATATCTCAGCGCGCTTGGCACGTTATCATTACTCGTGATCGTCTTCGCCATTTTGTGGATCATGATCATGCGGCAGGATAATACTTTCGAAAACCCGCGCCAACTTTGGCTTCCGCTCCTGTCAGGTTTCACTTTGGCTCTGCTCATGGTTCTTAGCATCGACCTGCTGCGTTTGCAATTCACAGGCACGTGGAGCGGGTTTCCTGGGTTGTCGGGATAAATTACCATGTCATTGCGAGGCGTTCTTTGCCGAAGCAATCCCCTATACAGTAATGGAGATTGTGTCGCCACGGCGCCACGGCGACGCTTCGTCGGGAAGAACATCCTCCTCGCAACACTTGCACCGCACGCAAGTGCAGGTGTGACGACACAATAAAAAGGAGATAAAAATGGAACTACTACTCGGCGTATTTTCTGCATTCGGTCTTTCGGCGAGCGCAGGACTCAATGCCTACATCCCGCTTCTTGTTGTGGGCGTGATCGCGCATTATTTCCCCAAGATCCTCACCCTCAGCCAACCCTATGACTTGATCGCTAATCCGTGGATACTGATCCTGCTTGGCATATTGGTCATCATCGAAATGATTGCTGATAAAGTGCCCGCTGTTAATCACATCAACGACCTCATTCAGACCGTTGTCCGCCCTGCGGCGGGAGCGATAGCCTTCGCGGCCAACGCCAAGGTTGTGACGGATATTCATCCCTTGCTTGCGCTGTCCGCCGGTTTGCTGATGGCAGGCGGCGTGCATGTGGTCAAGGCGGCGGCAGTCCGACCTGCTGTCACAGCATCCACGGCAGGCGCAGGCAACATCCCTGTCTCCATTGCAGAGGATATGGTCTCGTTCGTCGCATCGGTGTTCGCGATCCTGCTTCCAATCGTCATGGGAAGTATCCTGATCATCCTGCTGTCCCTGGTACTTTGGTGGCTGTGGCAGCGCACAGACAAGGCACAAACTGCCTGATATAATCTGCCCGTTGAATCATGTGTAACATTAATTTGCGCAAATATTTTTCAAGGAGATGAAATCATGAACGAAACACCTTTTTCCCCCGAAGCGCCGAAGAAGAAAAACAATGTCTTGATCTGGATTGGTGTTGCACTCGGGTTATGTTGTTGTTGTGTCGCTGGTACTTACGTTATGTACCAATATCTTGGCGACCCAATCATGCAAGCTCTGGGATTCTAATTGACCCGGTAAAAATCCTCCGATAGACTCGGAGGATTTTTTGTATTAAACAGCTCTTGCAATTCTTTCATACCATCGTACGCTTTTTGTTTTAACTCTTCATCCAAATTCAACTCCTCCAATTCGTATTCATCTAAAACAGTTTGCCTGCCATCTGCTGCAACCCATAGATCCAGTGCAAGATCAACATATGAAATAGAAACATCATCAATGATGGCAGGCTTGCTGATGTTGCAATACCAGCCTTTGAATCTATTATCATCACGGTCGTAAATTTCAAAGATGTTGTACCAGCGGTCTGAATAAAACGTTTCCACAAAGCGATCATTGCGCTTTAATACGATATCCATAAAGGGCATGTCGTCACGATTGAACAACGCTTCCAATGTCACAGCGTTTTCTTCGCGGCCCAAAACCACGCCTTCATATTGCCATGTCACTTCGTCTGCAAGATTTTTCTTCAAGACTTTCATGCGAGACATTCTACCTGAACTTTCACGCGGATGATTTGACCGATCTTCGGTGCGTCTTTCAGGTGGATGACAAGCCCGCCCTTCGATACGGCTTCGCCACTCAGGGCAGCGCCTCTTGCTTTAACTTCAAACTGATTCTGCTTAAATAACACATCCTCCACTTTGAGTTTTATCTCGACCTCACCCCTAACCCCTCTCCCAGAGGGAGAGGGGGACTGTTTCAGTAGCAACGAAACTTTTTCATTTTTTGAATGTTTGTGTTTGCAATTCAAAGTCAATGTGCCAACTTCCGTTTTGACTTTATTCGCCGAAATCACCATGCCTTCGATGACATTGCCCATACCCAACATCCGTGCCGCCGATGCGGAGTTTGGATTTGTCCAAACTTCATCGGGTGTACCGTCGCGGATGATTTCGCCGTCGTGAAGGAGCAGGATGCGGTCTGCGATGGTGAAGGCTTCGTCCTGATCGTGAGTGACATAGATCGCAGGGATTTTCGTTTTATGCAAAATGGTGCGTATTTGATTCAGTAAATCATCCTTCAAAGATTTATCCAATGCACCGAGGGGTTCATCGAACATCAAGAGACGCGGCTGAGGCGCGAGGGCGCGGGCGAGTGCCACGCGCTGCTGCTCGCCGCCTGAGAGGTCGGTCACTTTTCTTTTTTCAAATCCTTGCAAGTTGACCAGTTCCAGCATTTCGGTCACACGACTCTGGAGTCCGACAGCTTGCTGTCGAGACATGCCAAACAGCGAGCTGTTTGACTCCAGAATTTTCATTTTCAACCCGAACGCGACGTTGTTGAAAATGTCGAGATGAGGAAAAAGCCCATAGTCTTGAAAGACCAAGCCAAAGTCGCGGATGTGAGGCGGTGTTTGGGCGAGGTCAATCTTGTTAAACAGGAACTGTCCACTTTCAGGAAATTCCAATCCAGCGATCATCCGCAAGAGCGTGGACTTTCCGCTGCCCGATGCGCCAAGCAAACATACGGTCTCGCCTTTTGAAACGGAAAATGAAATACCGCGCAGGAGTGGCTTGTTTTCGTAGGTTTTGAAGAGGTCGCGAACTTCGAGCATTTTAGAATTCTCCAGAGTCGGACAGGCGCAGTTTTTCGATGACCAGAATTGCAAGCGTGGCAAGCAGCATAAGCAGGGTCGCCATCGCCATCGCCTGACCGAAATTGAGACCGCCAGGCTGGGAAAGAAAACGTTGAATGGCAATCGGGATGGTCGGGTATTCGGGACGAGTGAGCAAAAGGGTCGCGCCAAACTCGCCAAGCGAAACCGTGAAAGCAAAGGTCGCGGCGCTAAGAGTGGCACGCGAGAGAATCGGAAAATCAACCGTCTGCCAAACGCGAAAAGGCGACGCGCCCAAAGTTGCCGCAGCTTGACGCAGACGTTCAGGGATGGAAGCCAGTGCGGGCTGTAAAGTGCGAATGACAAATGGAAGCGCAACGAGCGTATGCGCGATGGGAACGAAAAACGGCGAAGCAAGCGCGCGTCCGAAGGAAAAGATGAAGCCAAGCCCAAGCATCACAGCCGATGCGCCCAGAGGCATCATGACGAGAGGGTCGAGAAATTTTTCGAGGCGGGTCGGTTTGGCGAGCGCGTACGCGGCGGGATAACCAAGCGCGAGAGAAAGTAAAACGGTGAGACTGGCGTACCCGAGAGAATTTCGCGCAGCTTGAATTGGCGGAACATAAAATAATGATCCACGCCGATTGATGAAAAGTTCTTCGTAGTAATCGGTTGTGAAGCCATATTGGACTTCGCCGCGTTGTCCGCGGTCCGCTTCGAGGCGGGTGAGGGAGCGAATGGGGAGAGAGGCGAGGGGGAGGAGGAAAAACGTAATGAGTAATGCGTAAAGCGTAAAGACAAAAGCGCGTTCACGTGGAGTTTTAGGAGGGCGCGAGGCGGAGAAGCGTGGATTAGTTTGTGCCGTGACTTGACTGATGATACGCGTGTAAAGAATGGAAAAGATGAGCGTGAATATAAGTTGGACAATGGAAAGCAGCGCGGCAAGAGGCAGGTTGGGGAGTTTGAGCACGCGTAGATAAATTTCCACTTCAAGGGTGGAGAAGTTTGAGCCGCCTAATAAAAGAATGACACCGAAACTGGTGAAGTCAAACATGAAGACAAGCAAGGCAGCGGCGAGCAAGGATGGACGAAGAAGCGGCAAGGTGACATTTTTCCAAACGTGGAATGTATCCGCGCCGAGGGAACGTGCGGATTGCTCCAGTTTTGGGTCGAGGCGCGAGAGGGCGTTGCCTACAATGCGAATGACGATGGTGGTGTTGTAGAAGACGTGGGCGGTGAGGATAAGTGAAAAGGATGAAGGATGAAGGATGAAGGATGAAGAAATGCTTTGCATGAAAGAAAATAAGCCGTGATTGCCAAATAGTGCATTGAAGCTTGAGGCTACTACGACAGTGGGGAGCATGAAGGGAACTGCGGTGAGGGCACGGAGCAATGGCTTGCCGCGGAAGTTGAAGCGGGAAAATAGGATTGCTGATGGAATGCCGAGGATGAAGGTTAATATTGTGGAGAGAGCCGCTTGATAAAAAGTGAAACTGACTATGGGTAGAATGAGTTGAAAATTCGCTTTGGTAAGGGCGGATGTGTTGAAGGCGAGGATGAGGATTTTAGAAAGAGGGAGGAAGAAATATGAAAGAAGAAAGAGGATGGGTGCGAGCCAGAGGAGAACATGAAAAAACCACGGAGACGCGAAGGCACGGAGGAAAAAATTTCTCCGTGTTTCTGTGTCTCCGTGGTTCAGGGAATTGGTTTGCATTTGCCCGATGGGATTCGGCGGATTAAAATCCTGTCTCAGTTCATGGAAGTCCGCTAAAGCGGACTCGTCACGTCAGCGTGTAGCGCTTCCATGTACTGAGCAGTTTATTTCATTGCCTCTGTCCACGCCTCAATCCATGCGTCTCGGTTGGCAGCAATTTCCGCATAGGAAAGCACGGCGGGGTTTTCTGCGACCTCTGCATATTTGACAAAGACCTCTGGCAGTTGCGCTTTTTGATTTACTGGATAGACAAACATATTAAGCGGCATGTCTTCCTGAAATTGCTGGCTCAACATAAAATCCACAAATTTTTGGGCGAGGGCTTGATTGAGTGTGTTCTTCAGAATGCCAACGAATTCGATCTGACGGAAGCACATGCCTGGCGCAACGATGGAGGCGGTGGGGGATTCGGTCAAAGGTTCGGAGGCGAAGAACACTTCCGCGGCGGGACTGGATGCGTAGGAGACGACCATGGGTTGTGGTCCCTTGCCAGAGGAGGCGGAGAAGTTGGTGTAGTAGGCGGTTTCCCAGCCATCCACAACGACGACGCCATTGGCTTTCAGGCTTTGCCAGTAATCAAGATAACCGTCACCAAAATGAGCGCGGGTGGCGAGCAGGAAGGCAAGCCCAGGTGAAGATGTGGCAGGGTCTTCCACGACCAATAGATCTTTGTATTCTGGCTTTGCTAAATCTTCAAAGGTTTGCGGGATGGTTAAATTATTCTCAGCAAAATAATTTTTGTCATAATTGATGCAGACATCACCATAATCCACGGGCAGGACGTGATACGTTTTATCTAAAATATATTCAGCAGAAATATCACTCAACACAGGCGATTGATAGGGTTCGAAAATATCAGCATCCAATGCGCGGGAGAGGAAGGTGTTGTCCACGCCGAAGAGGATGTCTGCGAGCGGGGCGTCTTTGGTAAGGATGGCTTGATTTAGCATGGAGCCTGCATCTCCACTTTGGATGAAAGCGACTTTTGCATTGTTATCTGCTTCAAAGGTTTTGATGACATCTTCACTGATGGCGAAAGAGTCGTGGGTGAGGATGGTGATGGTTTGAGGTTCTGTTGGCGTTGGGGCGCAGGAGGCGAGAAGGAAGAGGAAAGCGATGCCCTGAGCCTGTCGAAGGGAGGAAAGAAGGATAGTTAGTTTTTTCATTTTTAGACTCCAGTTAAGTTATCGGTTATCAGTGGTCAGTGGTCAGTGGTCAGTAATCAGTGGTCAGTTATCAGTCAGTGCGGCGGTGAACGATGAGGAGCAATCCAGACTTGATTTGGATGGTTGCGATTTCACTTGTCATTTCGTTGCTGATGCCGCGTGTTTTTTGCGGATATAAAGTTTCGTTTTGTAAAGTCCATTTGAGACCTGTTGTGATGATGCCTATGACTTCGCCCTGCCAGGGAATGAGCGAGATGATATCTCCGCTTGTTCCTTTGATAGTGCATTCATCGTGGCAGAAGAAAACTTCTTCGATGCCGTCGTCGAGTCGAACGTTGGACGTTGAACCCTTCGACAGGCTCAGGGCGGGCTGTTGAACGTTACTTACAAGGGCGATATTGGCGAGGGTTTGGTCGAGGCGTTCACCGAGGGCGGCGAGGATGATGATCTCTTCAGGATTCAAAGTCAGCGCGTTTTGAATGGCGAGTTCGAGGTCGGTTTCGTTTTTGTCCTTGGGAAACCGAATTATCTGCGTTCCTTTTTCTGTCAAAGGTCGAAGGCGATGCTCTGAGCTTGTCGAAGAGTCAAAGGTCGCAGAATCGAGGTCGCCGATGATGATGTTGGGCGTAAGTCCGAGCGCGAGGGCGTGACGTGTGCCACCGTCCGCGCCGATGATGAAGTCGTCCTCGCGCAGGAGAGCATGGGCTTTATCCAGGTCGGGCAGGTCGCCGTTGGCGAAGATGAGAATACGAGACATTTTTACTCTTTCTATTTCTATTTTCGAGTGACTGTCCTTCGACTTCGGGCTTCGCACACCTGCCCTGGCGGGCGGTGCCAGGGAAGAACAAGGGCGCTCAACCCTCCGCTCAGGACGAAATAAACAGCCATCCTCGGGCGGAGGATGGCTGTGATTGAATCAAGAGTCCCTCCGCTGGTATTAACCAGATCAGGTAATGCGGGTCGAGCAACATATGCTCCTCTCAGCCTGTCGCGGCAGGCTCCCCGTTCAATTGTGTTGTGAGTATATGACCGTGATGGAGGTATGTCAAGGCATAAATCAAGATCAAATAAAAAGATCACCATTATTTGACGGTCTTTCTAGCGAACTCTGCGTTTCCATTCCTCTTTCATTTGCAACTCACGCGGACTTGCGCCTGAGTCGAGTGCGAGGAAATCAGTCATCAGGCGGTTGAATTGGGTGGGGTTATCTATCATTGGAAAATGGCCTGCGCCTTCAAGATTAACCTGATGCATGTGGTTCGGGAGCGCATCTGTTTTTTCCTGCGTGGGTATCGCAACAGCAGGATCGTTTGATCCATAGACAAGCAAACTGGGAACGCCAAGGTTGCGAATTTCGGGGAATATATTTTTCGCCTGGAGTCCTGCGATTGAGGCTGAAACAGCTTGCGGGTCCACTTTTGAGGCGTCTGAAAGGGCGGCAATCGCTTCGGGTGTGCGGGCTGACAACCATTCGGCAAGTTCGGTGGCAGAGGCTGTCCGCATGCGGCCATTGAGCGTTTCATACTCAAACGGACAGTTGATCGCCATCATGCGGTCAACACTCTGCGGCCATTGTTTAATGAACGAAAACCCAACCAGCCCGCCAAGATCGTGACCCACCAACGCAACTTTTCCAATTCCCATCTGCTCAAGAAAACGGTGGATAAGGTCTGCCTGCTGATCGAGTGAATAGTGAAGGGAATTGTGCGAAGTATCGCCAAAGCCAAAGAGATCAATAGCGTAGGCGCGGTACGAAGTGGATGCGACCTGCATGGCATTGATCCAGTACCGCCATGAACCGACCCAGCCGTGCAGAAAAACAATGGGACGGCCGCGTCCCAAAGCTTCGTAATGCACCATCGAACCGTCAAGAATAATTGAGCTCATTTATATTTTTTTGTTTCTCTACCGACATATTAATCCTGGGACGCAGGTTTTCGCTGATACAAAAGATTTAATCTGCGTTTTCCCCCTTGACTGGCCAGCCATATCGTCCCGACGCTTTTTTGTGAGTGTGGCGGTGGATCCTTCGTGGTGGCAAGCCTGCGTGCAGAATCGCCACTTGAATTATGTACGGTCGTCAGTTTTTTTATTTTCCGAATTTTGAGAGAATGGCTATAACTCTTTCGGTAAGTTGACCGGGAGCAAAAGGTTTGAGTATATATTCCTCTGCGCCGGCATCCAAACCAGATTGTATTTCTGAATCCTGCCCTTTGGCGGAGAGAAAGACGACAGGAATATCTTTTAGGGCAGGGTTTGTCTTCATTGCGCGGCAAGCCTCAAAGCCAGTCATCCTTGGCATACGCACATCCATCAGGATGAGGTCAGGGATGACCTGGCTGGCTTGCTGCAAGGCTTCTTCGCCATTGGATGTAGTAATCACTTCATGGCCTGCAAATCGCAAAGTAAAAGCCACCAGTTCGCGGATATCCGGTTCGTCTTCTGCTATTAAGATCCTTGCCATTTGAACTCCATTATTTGCCGATGGGCAGGGTGAAAGAGAAGATACTGCCTCCGCCCGGCACGCCTGCGCTTGTCATCCAGATACGCCCTTTATGCATTTCAACCAACTGTCGAACAATGGAGAGACCCAGCCCGGTTCCTGGGGTTGAGAGGACGAGCGGATGCTCGCCGCGGAAGAAACGTTCAAAGATACGCGCCTGGTCTTCAGATGCGATGCCAACACCATTATCCTGAACATCCACCTGAACTTCGTCTTTCTCCCGGTGAATATTTACCAGAATTGTTCCATTGTGGGGCGTGTAATTAAAGGCGTTGTTCACAAGGTTTCCAAGGATCTGACGCACACGATCCGCATCCGCCTGGATGGGTGGCAGATCCTCTGGAGCATCCAGGGAGAGAGTCATTGGCTTATCCTCCTTGTGGGAGCGGTTCGATACATCCGCAATGACTTCTTCGGCAAGGGCATGCAGATTGACAGCCTGCAAATTGAGCGTAACCCGTCCCGCTTCAATGCGCGAGATGTCAAGCAGGTCGCTGACCAGGGTATTAAGGCGCTCCATATTTTTACGGACGATATCGAGGAAATGTACCTGATTTTCGTTCAACGCTCCGGCCGCGCCCATCGTTAGAATATCCACATAGCCCTTGATGGCCGTCATCGGTGTGCGAAGTTCGTGACTTACCGTTGCCACAAATTCGGATTTCAAACGATCAACTTCGACTTCATGCGTAACATCGCGGAAGATGGATACCGTGCCGAGAAAATCACTTTGCAGAATCACCGGCGCAAGATGTACCAGCGCAATGCGTCCATTTTCCAATTCCAATTGTTCGGCATAGGTGCCACCGGACTGATATAAGGAGGGATCTTCAGACCAGCGGCGGATGGTCTCAATCCACGTGCTGACGGCTTTTCCAAAAGTGGCACCCAGGCTTTCCAGTGAATTGCCTAGCAGGAGGGATCTATCCATATTGAGGATTTTTTCCGAAGATGAGTTAACAAAGGTAATCTGGTTATCGGCGCCTGTCACAAGCACACCATCCGCCACCGCTCCGAGGATGGCTTGCGAACGGCTGGCGTCCTCCTGTTCCTTGCGAAGCATTGCGCCAAGACGGTCAGCCTGATCGCGGATCAATTCATAAAGGTGGGCATTGTTAATTGCCACAGCCACCTGCCCGCCGATGGCCTTGACCAGATTGAGCATTTCAGCGCTGAAGAAATTTTGAGCGCGATGGAAAACCATCAATACACCGATTACATCATCACCGACCAGCATGGGAACTGCAATCGCGCTGCGATGATCCTGCCCGGAGGCAGGATTACGCACCCAGCGCGGTTCTTGATACAGGTCATCTACAAGGACTGCCTCGCGGTGTTCCAGAACCCAACCAGCAAGCCCCTCACCAATCTTTAAAGTAAAGCCGCTGCGACCGGGGATGGAACGGTCTGAAATATAACCGTGCCCTGCGCGATAATGCAAAAGATTGTCCTCGGCCTGTACCATTAGTATGGTGCTTTGTTCTGCACCAATGGCTTTGTTGAGCAACGACAATGTACGGTTAAGGGCGCGTTCCAGATTAAGGTTGGAGGAAACTTCCGTAAGAATATTGAGCAGTGTTTCAGTGTTCTGCTGTTCCCGCTGTAATTGCGATGTACGTTCCATTACACGTATCTCAAGATTAGATGCCAGTTCCTGCGTTTCGGCAAACAACCGTCCATTCTGAATGGCGACGATGGCTTGATTTGCAAGCGTACCGAGGATTTGCATATCTTCCTCGGTATACACCCCCGCCTGATAACTTTGGACGGAGAGCATACCCAGAGCCTTGCCGCCCACCATCATGGGAACCGCCACAATGGATTGTGTTTCCTCATCGTCTTCACCGACCTGAACTGTATCCGTCCGATTTGCCTGCCCAATATTGGAGATCAGGATCGGTCTGGAAGTTTTTATCACTTCACTGCTCATTCCCTTTCCAAATGGGACGCGCTCAGCGGTATAAGGTTTGCCACGATCGAGCAGATAAACAGTCTCGATCTCGTTCTTCTCTTCATCGAGCAGGGTGATCACGAATGAATCCAATGGCATGAGGCGTTCCGCCGCCTTATGCACGGAGGCATACACTTCCTGCGGGTCGAGGCTGGCGCTGAAGAGGGAGGCGGAGGCGTCATTCAACGCCTGCAATTGCCCGGCGCGTTCCTGGGCTGTTTGCACGAGGCGGAGATTTTCCAGAGACAAAGCAACCTGCTGGGCAAGCGAAAGCAATAGCGCTTCATCATCCGGCTTGAAGGCGGAGGTTGCGTTGAAATTATCCAGCACCAGCAGGCCTAGCCCCTGGTCATTGGCAACGATGGGTATGAGTAAACAGGAGATCGGCAAACGACCTCCGGTTGCCTCGCGATACAAGGCAAGATTTTCCGTGCTTAAATTGTATTCACGCGCAAAATCGATCTCATCCACACGGCGCACTTGTTTGTTCGCAAATGCAATGCCGGGCATGGCCTCGCCCATCCGATAATTAATTTTCAGCATGCTTTTATTATCGGCGTAACCTGATGCGGCTCGCGGAGTAAGCGTTTCTTTTTTTGGATTCCAGATCAGGACCACACCCGCATGAGCATGTTGGAGGACTCGGCGGGAATTATCCAGCAACGACTTAATAATCGCATCCGTATCCATACCTGACAACTGGCGGCTGAAATCAAGCAGTAGATTCACTTCATCGAGCCTGCGGCGCGTCTGATTTAACAGCGAGATATTTTGCAGGATCAAGGATGTCTGCTGTGAGATTTGCATGTAGACTTGACGGTCTTCATCTGTAAAGGACGGCATGGGTTCCGGGCTGACAGCCAGCATGGCCGCTACCGGTTTATTCTCCACCAATATGGGCAGACAGATCACACCCTTTGCATGTAACGAAGTAAGCAGGGATGCATCCCGCCATTCATCATCTTCATCCAGGCTGGAGATCAGGATGGCTGCGCCAGTTTGCAAACAGGCGCGCAGGGGATTACGCTGCCCAAATAACGCTTCCACATTTGTGGAACGGGGCAAACTTCCCATCACATGCAGAAGGCGCGGCCCCTCCAATGTATTCTCTGCCACAAGGGCAACCGACATGCCCAACTGTGTAAGGGTTTCACGCCCAAGCGCGGACAAAGCCGAGGATGCATCCAACTGACGGCTGACCGATTCTGTAATTGCCAAACCGGCACGGACGCGTTGGGCGCGCTTATCCAGGTTATGCATTGAAATGGTCTGCTCCAGATCCTTGTGAAGCAGGACGGGCAGGTTAATATCATGCAGCTTCTTCTGGCGTTGCAACACGGAAGAGAGCGAATCAATCCGGGTACTTAACTCGCTTTGGCGCAAATGATTGCCGATCAATAACGCGGCTTGAGCGGAAAAAACCTCGACCAATTCAATTGTCGCCTGATCGGGACGCAGACCATTGGATGGGTCATCCAGGCTGATTAGTCCGACGATCTGTCCCTCCGCGTTTTCAAGCGGAATCAGCAGAAAGTCATTTGGGTCCCAGTCATTGGTGGACTTGCTCCCTGATCTGGAAACATCCAGCCCATCCATATGAATATCGGGGAGTACAACGGGAGTCTGATCAACCGGGATATAGTAAGAGCGGCTGATCTTAAACTCAGGCCGCATGAGTTGTTGTACGCTTAAAAGAGGCTGTTTATGAGCCAGCAGTTCATTCAGTGTTTCCTGGGGAAGACCCAGTGCAGTAAGGCGGCGCAACATGCCCGTCTCCGGTTCAACCAGGCTGATCAAAACCACACGAAAGGGGGTTGAGTCGCGGATACCTCGCGCTATGCTCTGCAAAGCCTGATCCAGCGGTTGATCAAGACCAAGGCTATAACTTACGTCTGTAAGGTGTACAAGCGTATCGGCACGGCGGTGCATCAATTCAATGCGTTGTTTTTCGGCCTGATAGCGTTGGGCGTTACTGAAAGCCCTGCCAGCCTGCTCTGCCAATGTCTGCACCCATTCGGTGATTTCAGGCGCAAAGAAACCAGGTGACCCTGCGTGCATATTGATCAAACCGATCGAATGCGTTTGGTGCAGGATTGGGGCTATGATCGCAGAACGGAGTCCTTCATGCGGCGGAGAAATTCCCTCCTGCGAATAATCAGCAATGATATGAGGTACACCAGTCTTCAAGGTGTTTCGCTCAAGGTTGGTTAAATCACGCCCATTCTCACAGCCATAAAATAATTGAATTTTGGGTTCATCCAAGTCGGTATTTTTTTCAAACAGAATAATGGACATGCAATCTGCCTGCACTGCCCGCAGTCCTTCATCGTGCACGACTTGAAGCAAATCCCGGGCATCCAGTGATTCTCCCAACTGCCTGCTGATACGCGTGATCGCTGAAAGTTGGTCTACCCGCCGTCGCAGAGAGGCATCGGTTTGTGTAAGCAATTCCGCCGTTTCAATTGCGGCAGCCAGTTGCCCCGCCGCAGTGTTTACAACCTGAAGATCATGTGTATTGAAATAGTGAGCATTCCTGCTCCCTAGCATTAATTCACCGATACTGCGGTCACGCGCGGTCAAAGGCACAACCAAAGCAGATTCCATCATCATTGCTGCAACCAATGGGCGATAGGCGGGTAGAATCCTTCTATCCGCGCTCAAACGACCAGACAGAAATGGCTTCCGGCTTTCAGAAACTGTATGACGGAAATTGGGATCATCCATGAAGATCTGGATGAAAGAATTGCTAATATCCTCAGAAATACCAACTGTTGACTCGCGGTGCAGACGCAAAGCGGCGCCCGCTTCGTCCATCAAAAAGATCGCCCCCGCATCCGCCTGAAAGAGATCAACCAATTCCTTGACCGAATATTTAAGAATTTCTTCCAATGTGACAGAGGAAACAGAAAGGCTGGCAATACGAAGTAATGTGTCTGCGCGCTGAGTGCGCGTATGTGCCTGTTGGATCAGTAGAACATTTTCGATGATTGCTGCGGCTTGATTTGCCACAATATTCATCAAACGGATCTCGTCTGCGCTAAAAGCAGAGACACCCTGAGAATGATGCCCCACCTGAAAATAACCAAGCATGCGCCCCGAGGAAATCAACGGCACAAGGGCCTGATCACGCAAGCTGGCGGCCATGGCCGCATCCGCAAGACCAAGTGCGCGCCATTTTTCATCATCAACTGGGCTCAAGGTAAAAATGGGCTGTTGACCGAGGAGGATCTTTTCAGCCAAACCATCCCTTGGCACAACGGTTCGATAGATTTGCACAAAATGGGCGGGCAATCCTCGAAATGGAATCTGGCCTGCAAGCATGTTATTCTCTTCATCGTAGAGCAGAAAGCCAACGATCTCCGCTGGGAACAAAGGGGCAATACTATCTATAAGATTAGCAAAGACCTCCTGAACATCCTGCATGGATCCAAGCGCTTGATTCAGGTTGGCAAGCCCAACAAGCTCGGCTACACGTTTTTGTTCATCCTCATATAATTTTGCATTGCGGATGGCGCCTGCCATTTGCCCAGCGACAAGCGCCAGCAGATCAAGGTCGTGCTGACTAAACGCCCCGCCAGTGGTCTGGCCCGCTTCCAAAGCCCCGACCAACTCACCGCCCGCCATGAGCGGGATACCCAAATAGGATTGAATGGGAAGCAACTCACCATTTCGATTGAGTTCAGCCTGCGAACTTGTATCTGTGATCAGGATGGGAATTCGACGCGCGATCAGCTGATGGGTCAGGCTTCCAAATTGAGATAGCGGAGCAGTTACCAGACTGGTTGAATTGAACTGCTCAAAACGATACATCATCATGGACTGCTGTTCCGCATTCCACAACTTCAACTCGAGCACATCCGAAGGAATAAGGCGGCTGACGTTGTCCATAATGGAACGGATCGTCGTTTCAAGATCCAGGCTGGCAGCCATGCTCTGACTGAACAAGGCTGCCATCCGTAGAATCTCTTCTGATGCGCCATTCCCATTTTCCAACGACGGGAAATAATCACGCCCACGCAAAGAAATCAGCATCATTGGGTATGGGCCCGGCACCTCATAAGATGCAACTTCCACCAACCTTCCACCGATGGAAACCCGTTTCGTACCGGCAACAACGCTTAAATCCAGAAAATCATCGGGGGGACGCACTCGCCGCGCCAGGCTTTCCAGGTCATAAGGTTCGTTCTCCTGCAAGTCAAAATAGGCACGCGCAGAATCGCTGATATGCTCCACCCTCCCACCGGGCTGGAGCATAATGATAGCCTCATTCGATTTTGTGGCTTTAGGGAATACGAAAGAATTTGTATCCGATTGTATAACCGTTTGGGAACGCGACAAAATACGCAACACTGTCCAAGCCAGTGCAATAACCACCAGCCCGGCAAGAAACAGGCTAACTCCCAACTCGGAAAACATGGAAAATACTTACCCTTCAGACGCAGGGGCGCCCGCTGCATCCTGTCTTCGAGCCTCAGCCGCAAGTTCTGTGATCTCACGAATATCAGCAAAAGGATGCAAACTCGGTGAAACCAATCCCGCGGAAAATGTCATGAATGACACCTTTTCCGACCCGCCATCGGTTTTGGGCGCTAGAATAAAACCTTGCTGGCGGTCTATAAAGTTATAGTGGCTCAGGATTTCTTTCGCAAGACGCTCTTTTAATCTCTGGCGGATCTTCGGAGCAGCTTCATCGTTTGTAATGATAATAAAATTATCACCTCCCGCGTGTCCAATGAAATCCTTGGCTGTTCCCAACTCATCCACAACCTCGCCGATCAGCATGGCTGCAAAACGCAGTACATCATCGCCCGCTACAAAACCATAGACATCCTTGTATGGCTCGAAGTTATTAAGGCGCACATCCAGCAAAGCCCAGTCTTTGACGCGGATAATACGCCGCAACTGCTCTTCGATCAAACGCCCAGCCGGCAGACCGGAACGAGGATCTGTCAGGCTCTCACGCTCCGAACGGCGGATGGCGCCCTGTACACGCAGTTTCAATTCTTCAATATCAAAGGGTTTGGTGATGTAATCATCCGCGCCCAATTCAAGACCCTGCAGTTTGTCACTGCGTTCATCTTTTTGGGTCAGGAAGATGACCGGAATATGACCGGTGCGTATATTGGTCCGCAATTTGCGGCAGACTTCATAACCATCAATATCCGGCAGCATAATATCCAGCACGATTAAATGCGGCAGAACCTGCTTTGTCTTCTCCAGGGCATCCAGCCCGCGATGGGCGATATCGACGTCATATTGCATACCTGTGAAGTAGATCTTAAGCATATTGGCGATATCAATGTCGTCTTCCACAACCAAAAGCCGAGCATTACTCATGTGAGCCTCCTAAGCGTGCCGCTTTCCGATGCGGGTATTCTGTCGAACGGCTTCAATTAATTCTTCACTTACTTCGCACTCGATACGAGCGGAAACTGCTCATATCAAACCCGTGTTTTTCTGAAATCGCAGTAATCTCCCGCACACGTTCCAGCGGGATGTCCCTGCCGACCGTGTAATCTTCAAAACGGCCTTCCAAAGGATGTATGATGAAGGCGAAGCTACCCATGTCCCGGCCAGGGTTTCGACACGGTGAGCCGCAAAGCGAGACGAACCGTCAACCTGCCAGCTCGACAATCATTTACCACGACTCCACCCCGGCTTTCAAATGCCGATGGTATGGAGTTTGATGCAGGTGGGCAAGTTTAAGGTGGTGATGATCGCTTTGGTCGAAGGTGATATCGTGGTCAATCACGCGACAATAAGCCGAGGCCGCCAGCACAACATCGGATTCGATGGTGCGCGCCGGATAAATGATCATGCCGGAACCAATGCGGCAATTATGCCCAACACAACCGCCCATGACCGGGCGGTTTGACAGGCTCAGCTTTCCATTGCCATCACGGGCACGGATGGGGGCGGGGATCAGGTTGTAATCCGTCCAGGTGGATCCAGCGCCAACGAAAGTATTTCTTCCAATCACGCACATTTGCAGACAGGTGTTTTGGGCCAACATGCTGTTTTCCATGAGCGTAGTCATAAACAACCCGGCCCGGAATGGTAGAAAAGCGCCGTCTCCCACCACTGAAAGCATGACCTGCACATCCTGTGAAATATTGACATGGTTGCCAATAACGCTGTTATCGATGACTACGCCAGCATTGATGGTGACATTATCCCCTATGATCGTAGGACCATGAATGACAGCGTTTGGGTCAATGACACAGCCTTTTCCGACCTTTACCAACTCGGAAGATTCCAGGACCTGGCAGCCTTCATAAATTGCCTTGCCAAGGATCTTTATTTTGAAACCAATATCTTCATTCAAACGCTTTTCAAAACGCGCCCCGCGAGCAAACTGACTGAAGACCATATCCGCAATAAAGACATGCACCCATGAGTCAATGGCCAGCATGGCGCGCAAAGGCACTTGAAAGACCAGGTCGCCGCTTTGGTCGCCCATGTAAGTCGGCACGTGATAATAGCCGATCTCACGCGCCTGCATGTCAATAACAAGAGGTTCCACGCCTGCCATGGGGCCATTTGGGTAATACCACAAGTCTGCAAGATATAAACTCCCCGCAGGTGTATAGGATTTGGAAAGAGGCAGGGCATGCTCGCGGAAGGCCGGGTCATCTGCGCGAAAAGCGGCACGGATGGGGCGATTGTGCTTCTGTGCCTGTTCCATGAATGTCTGAATGTAGGATTCATCGAAAAAGAGATTGTCTCGATAAACCAGGGTCGGCTCACGGACGGGCGGCAGGCGTTCCCCCTGCTTCAACTCAATTTCGCGCGTTACATAGGGCGCCAGCAAATTGCGCTGATGCAGCCAGAGAGGCAAATTTTGGATACGCAATTCACGCGCACGTTCGCAAAAAGGCATGATCTGATTCTGCGCCTGGAGAATGATCTTAAGCATAGTTGGAGATTATAAATCAAAGTAAGGGTTAAGACACTCTGTTCAACGCAAGGAAGTGGCTAAAAAATGGGCCAATGCTTCAAATGGCTCAACCATTGGTATGATGATCCTAAAAAAGTGCGGTGACACCAGGGTTCTGCATATGGATATTTTCTCCTTTTTAGACACTCTACAAACCATTTCGATGACGAGTCCATGCCCGCCTGCCTGTGCAGACAGGCCCGGCTTCCACTAACGCAAATCATTAAACAAAAAGACGGATGGGAGTTTACCCATCCGTCAGGTATTTATGTCGGGGAAGGAGCGAATTTGCAGCCTTCATTTCGTTTGGGGAACGTCTGGTTCTAAAGCCGGGCTTAAACCAGGTTGGAGCGTTTCGGCCTTCCCGTCTTGGGGTATTTCAGGTGGTAAACCTATCGCAACCTCCTTTCTTATTCCTGACGCCATTATACAACAAACGAAAGCGGCTTACATTAAAAAACCTGCAGATTTTATGAATAGGTGGACCATTGAATTCCGTCTTCATATGAAATACATCAAGCACTACAGGAAATAGATGAACCCGCCACGATGATTTTCCTCCTTTTGTTTATGATAGTTTCTGAAAGCAGGATACGGTAGAATTTATGTGAGGTATTTTTATGAGACAGGTAGCCATTCTTGGAATTGGTCAAACAAAAGTGGATGAACAGTGGGATAAATCCCTGCGTGAGATCGGCGGGGAAGCCGCCTTTGCCGCCATGCAGGATGCAGGCATGGAAAAAGTCGATTCACTTTATGTCGGGAACATGCTGTCGTCAATGGTTAACGGGCAAAATCATCTTGGCGTTTTTTTTTCAGATTGGATCGGATTGTGGAAACAAGAGGCAGTCAAGATAGAAGCGGCTTGCGCATCAGGAGCGGCGGCGTTTCGGGCCGCGCTGATGGCTGTTGCCAGCGGCGAAACAGACTCTGCGCTGGTAGTGGGTGTCGAAAAAATGTCAGACAAGCCCGGAAGTGAGGTGACTGCCGCATTAGCCACTGCCGCCGATGCAGATTATGAAAGCGAACAGGGGATTTCCTTTGTGGGCCTCAACGCGCTGATCATGCGAAGATACATGCACGAATTCGGCTGGAAGCACGAAGACTTTGCCCCGTTTTCGATCAATGCACATGCCAATGCCATGCACAATCCTTTTGCCCGCTTGCACCGAAAAATAAGCGCCGAAGAATTCGAAAAGTCAGCCATGGTGGCGACGCCTATTAATCTAATGGATGCCTCACCTGTCGGAGACGGCGCGGCCGCCGCCATCATTGTCCCCGCAGAAAAAGTGATGCGCCAGCCCAAAATCCTTGTGTCTGCATCGGCCGCGGCGACTGATACGATCGCCATCCATTCGCGTAAAGACCCGTTATTTTTGCAGGCGGCTTATTTATCTTCGAGGCGGGCGTATGCAATGGCTGGTGTAACTCCGGAAGATATTGATGTGTTTGAATTGCATGATGCATTCTCGATCATGGCGGCGCTTTCCCTGGAGGCAAGCGGGTTTGCCGAAAGAGGCCAGGGCGTAAGGTTAGGCCTCGATAACGAGATCAGCCCAAAGGGCCGGGTGCCCGTCTGTACGCGCGGCGGATTAAAGGCCCGCGGTCATCCTGTGGGGGCGACGGGTATGTATCAAATTGTGGAGCTTGTCCAGCAATTGCGAGGGGAGTGCGGCAAAACGCAGGTGGATGGCGCCAGGATTGGCATGGCGCAAAATATTGGTGGTTCAGGAGCCACAATTCTGACGCATATTTTAAAAAATATTTCCTAGCTTTGTAACCCCATCTTAGGCAGATTTTTTACCTCTGGTCACATCCCCATCTCTCTTCAACGCCGCATCCAAGGCTTGATCCAGCGAGCGGACTTCGATGATCTCAATACCCCTGGGATAATCTTCCCCCTTGCGGATCGCTTTGGGGACAATCGCGGTTTTGAATCCCAATTTTTGCGCTTCACGCAAACGCGCCGCCATTTGACCGGGCATGCGCAGTTCACCCGCCAGTCCAATTTCACCGATCAACACGGCTTCAGCGCGCACAGGCATATCCTTCCATGAAGAGGCGATCGCGGCGGCAATCGCGAGGTCTGCGGCGGGTTCATCAATTTGAATACCGCCGACCACATTCACAAAGACATCATGTTCCGCAAGTTTCAATCCAACGCGGCGGGTGAGCACGGCTGAGATCAACAACAAACGGTTGAAGTCTACACCGTTGGGAGTTCGGCGCGCATTGCCAAATTGGGTTGGGGAGGTCAACCCTTGAATTTCAACCAAGATGGGACGCGTCCCTTCCATTGTCACTGCTATGGCAGAGCCGGCCGCATTGATCAATCTCTCTGCCAGAAATGCTTCCGATGGGTTGGTCACTTCAACAAGTCCGCCTTCGCGCATTTCAAATACTCCCACCTCAGCTGTCGCGCCAAAACGATTCTTCACCGAGCGTAACAAACGATAAGCCTGAAAACGATCGCCTTCCAAATATAAAACTGTATCCACAATATGCTCAAGCACACGCGGGCCGGCAATCGCGCCATCCTTTGTGACATGCCCGATCATGAACACAGAAATGCCCGACGACTTGGCCAACTCGCGCAGTTGAGAAGCGCACTCGCGCACCTGGGATACTGACCCGGCTGAAGAATCCATGTTCGATAAATAAATGGTTTGGATGGAGTCAACGATCAGCAGGTCAGGTTTTGAATCGCGGACGTGGTTTAAAATCACTTCGAGATTCGTCTCAGTCACAAGCAGAAGATTTTTCGGCAATTCTTTTTTGTCATGCGCAGCGAGCAAACGCAACGCGCGCATTTTGATCTGCCGTTCTGATTCCTCGCCGGAAACATATAATACACGCTGTGTGTTGGCCATCTCCATCGCCATCTGAAGCATCAAAGTGGATTTGCCAATGCCAGGGTCACCGCCAATCAGCACGATGGAACCAAGCACAATGCCGCCGCCGAGCACGCGCGCAAATTCGCCAATCGGCAGGTGGACTCGATCCTCCACATCCCCCCCGACCTCGGAAATTGGATGCGGTTGCGAGCGGCCGCTCAACCCGCGCAGATTACCCGCTCCCTTCGCAAACGGTTCCTCGTGGACAACTTCCTCCATCATGCTGTTGAACGATCCGCATTGCGGGCATTTGCCCATATAAGAAGCCGCCGCGCGCCCGCATTCCTGACAGACAAATCGTGTGTGTGTTTTTGCCATATCGATTCTCGCAATTAAAAAAATTTGAGCGACTTGATTAAGCCGCTGAAAGTATAACAGAATTTTTGTTCTGTTTTAATTGACAACTGGTCATTGTGAGCCGCTCTTCGGTGGAGCAATCCCCAAGTCTATAAGCTTCTATATGCTGGTGTCTATAGGGTTGCTAGGTTTATACCTTGTATAGCTAGACGTAAATATTCAGGGAAAATAGTAATAGGGAATATTGAGTATCTTGTATCGAGCCTATTGCACCAAAGCTGTACCCAATTTTATAGAAAAGGCGACTCAGTAGGAAAATCAAGGAGCTTGTCTACTCCGCGATTGCAATCGTTCTGTATTTCACACATTTATATATCTAGCTATTTACAACAAAGCGCTTCCTTTGTATAATTAGACATAGGTTCGAGATCTTTGCTGGATACAAAGGGCATCCTTCCCGCAAGTTATCCATAATTGATTTGGCCCACTTCGCCGGGGCAGTAGTGTGGCCTCTATTTACCAAGGAGCTTATGCAATCAGCAACGCTTCTCCCGGCTCTGACACTAGCATGTAAAGGGGAGATATAAAAATGCGAAAGTTTTTGGCCTTGTATCTGTTTGCCTCGATACTGCTCTCAGCATGTGAACCGACTCACACCCCTCCTCCAGTAACCGAAGAAGCTGAATATAAAGTATGGGATTTTGGAGATGCCCCTGATCCGGATTTCCCATCCCTCCTGGCTTCGGATGGTTTGCGCACACGCGACCCAAACCAATTCTGGCTGGGCAACCTTGAACCGCCAGGAGCCACCTTGGAGAGGGACGCGAATATCACTGACCTTGATCAGCAAGACGATGGACTTATTGAATTAATCCTGCGCCAATCCGGTGTGGTATCTCTCACCTTTCAGGCAGCCATGAGCGAACAAGCCCAAGCTCGTGTTGTGTATTTCAACCTGTGGGTCGATACGGATAATAACGGGCGCTGGCAAGATGTATTTGGCATCTCGGGGACAAGTGAATGGATTGTAAGAAACCGGGAGATTAGCCTTGCCCCGGGGGAAATGACCCAAATCGAGGCCGAGTTTGGACGGGTGCGAGGTGCTCTTCGTCACTGGTTCCGCGCTGCATTAACCGATACGCCAGTTCCAGTTCCCCGTTTCGGTCTTATGAACTTTGGGCAGTTTGCCACAGGCGAGCATCAGCTGGGGGAAGTGGAGGATTACGAATACCTGCGTCCACCGTCCACGCCAACTCCCCCTCCTCCCCCCCCACCCCCACCTCCTCCAGTACCCGAAGTATTTGATTTTGGAGATGCCCGTGATCCGAGATTCCCATCTCTGCTGGCTTCGAACGGTTTGCGCACAATTGACCCAGTCCAATTCTGGCTGGGCAGCCTCGAAGCACCAGGAGCCACCTTGGAGAGGGACGCGAATATCACCGACCTTGATCAGCAAGACGATGGACTTATTGAAATGCGGGACAGACTCAGCTTGGTATCTCTAACCTTTCAGGCAGCCATGAGCGAACAAGCCCAGGCTCGTTTTGTGTGGTTCAACCTGTGGGCCGACTTAAATAATGACGGGCGCTGGGATGGGATTCCGCTGCCCAGCGAAATATGTGAACTAACCCCTGCCCCCTCAACTTTCGATCAGCCTGGCCCCCGGTCCTGCGGTATCAGTGAGTGGATTGTAAGTAACCGGGGCATTTGGCTTCGTCCAGGTACGACGGCCCAATTCGAGGCCGATATTCTACATTATTGGGGTAATCTTGAACATTGGATCCGCGCGGCAGTAACCGATAGGCCAATTAGCGATAATGCAGGCCTTTATCAGTTGGGGGAAGTGGAGGATTACCACCTCCTTCCGCCGTACGCCCTACCCATCAGGCAAAACGCCACACCCACACCAACCGTCTCACCCACATATGTCGCACCCACGCCAGCCATCCCAAAGGGCGCTTATATCATCACAGACGACGGTTTCCGTGTCACCTATACCGGTCCGCTTACAGCCCAAAATGGTAAGACGCTTGCAGCGAAATTCCGGGTTTTGACTCCTGACGACTTGCCGGCCAAAGGAAAACTAACTGTAACCCTGTGGGTTTCACCTTCCGACCCATATGCCGTGCACGCCACTGCGGAATTGGACGAGCAGGGCGAGGTCACTATCCCACTTGATATAAACTGGCCTGCCGGAACGATCTTAAAACTGCTTTTTTCACACCTTGGCAAGGCTTACGAATTTGCTTTTGAAATCATGGTTACGCCTTGACCCCATCCGAGCAGGGCGGATAGCGGCCTTGCCGCGAACGGCGCGGACTTTGAGCATATGAACGTGTCGGGCTAGAAAACGAGGCTGTTCAACGCGCCCCTTCACGGGCGGCTGATCATGGACAACTTCCTCCATCATGCTATTAAACGATCCGCATTGCGGACACTTGCCCATATATGAGGCCGCCGCGCGCCCGCATTCCTGACAGACAAATCGTGTATGTGTTTTTACCATGTTTCACCTGAATTAAATGAGATAAGAAGACAGACGGAATTATAATGTGTGAAACGGTCTCAGATAGAAGCCGGAGTGTAAAATGAGCGAGACTGCCCTTAATGACGTGAAAATATTCTTTGATAAATCAGGCGAAGCTCAGGAGGTTTTAATGAGCTATGAAACCTTTCTGCGTCTTGAAGTTATTCTAAAAGAATTGAGAAACAACGATCAGGCTTACTTTGTCACAAAAGAATGGCAAAAACGTATCCGCGAGGCGGAAGCAGATATAGAAGCGGGGCGCGTATATCGAGTACAGTCACAAGGTATTGAGAAAGCGCTGAATTGGCTCGATGAATGAGATGAATACACAGACCTCCGAGTCCTAAAGAACCCGGAGGTCTTTTAATACCTGAGTTTCTCATTTTAGTGTCCTGAATTTAGCTTATTTAGCAGGGCTAGAACCGAGGGTGGGAGCTCTGGTTCAGCAAGCACTTCATTTCCATTGATGGTCACAATAGCAGATCGAATCGGACG
>Ga0194120_10002542_pt1 | contig 31157 bp, 25 predicted proteins | sample TA2MahCa65mmetaG_FD_148642 | JGI IMG/M metagenome (GOLD analysis project Ga0194120, IMG submission 148642) | Freshwater microbial communities from Lake Tanganyika, Tanzania - TA2015019 Mahale Deep Cast 65m | ecosystem: Environmental > Aquatic > Freshwater > Lake | place: Tanzania: Lake... | reverse complement strand
AGCTTCTGCCTCCACGCACCAACCGAACCATCCTGCGACGCGCTCGCTCAATATGGAGTTTTTAGCCATGACCCACCCTCCACAAAAAACCAAAACCTTACTGCAACTGTTCTGCGAACGCTGATACTTACCCGGTAAGCGGTAAGCGGTGAACGATAAGCGGATAGCGGTCAGCGGACTGGCAGTCGCGCGCTGCGCCGCCGCCGCGCCGCGGAAGCGATCACTTCCTCTCGGACTTGGAACGCAGGCCCCCGAGCAGCGCCGCCGTGGGCCGCTTGTGCCGGTCCCGTCCGGAGGCTGCAGGTGTTTCTGTCGCGGCGGTTTCCGAGGCAGGCGCGGGCTCGTACGGCTTGGAGAAATCGAATTTGGGCTGGGAGCGCGGCGGATGCTGGCGTGCCTGCGGCGCGCGTGACGGAGCGTGCCGGGGCGCCGGGTGCGCCCTGTGCTCCCGCGGTCCGGCAGGGCGCGCATCGTCGGTCGCCGCGCGTTCGGCCCGGGGCAGCTTGCGCTTGAGCAGGCGCTCGATATCCTCGAGGAACTTCAGCTCGTCCGGGGCGACGAGGGAGATCGCCTCACCCGGCAGTCCGGCGCGGCCCGTGCGGCCGATGCGGTGCAGGTAATCCTCGGGGCTGTGCGGCAACTCGAAATTCACGACGTAGGGCAGCTCCTCGATATCGAGACCGCGCGCGGCGATGTCGGTCGCGACCAGCACGGGCACCTTGCCCTGCTTGAACTCCTCCAGCGCCTGCATGCGCTCCGCTTGCGTGCGATCGCTGTGGATCGCGGCCGCGGTGATGCCGTCGTGCTGGAGCTGGCGCGCGAGGCGATTGGCGTCGCGCTTCATCCGCACGAACACCAGCACCTGCCGCATATCGTGGGAACGGATGAGATGCGCGAGCAAGGCGCGCTTGCGCGGCATGCTGACGAGATGGACCTGGTGCGAGACCAGCTCGGCCGGCGTGTTGCGCGGGGCGACCTCGATCATGATCGGGCCGCGCAGGAGCCCGGCCGCGAGCCTGCGCACTTCCTCGGGGAAGGTTGCCGAGAACAACAGGTTCTGGCGTTGCGGCGGCAGCGTCGCGAGGATGCGCTTGATGTCGGGCAAAAAGCCCATGTCGAGCATGCGGTCGGCTTCGTCGAGCACCAGGATCTCGACGCGGGACAAGTTGACGTTTTTCTGGTTCAGGTGATCGAGAAGCCGCCCGGGGGTGGCTACGAGAATCTCGACCCCGGCGTGCAGCGCCTTCATCTGGGGATTGATGTCCACGCCGCCGAACACGACCGTCGAGCGCAACGGGAGGTGCTTTCCGTACGTTCGCACGCTTTCTTCGACTTGCGCCGCGAGCTCGCGCGTGGGCGTCACGATCAGCGCGCGCACGGGGTGCTTGGCGGGCGACAGGCTCGTATTGGCGAACGGCGCGAGCAGCTGCAGCAACGGCAGCGTGAAGCCCGCGGTCTTTCCGGTGCCGGTCTGGGCGCAGCCCATGATGTCACGGCGCTGGAGGACGGCCGGAATCGCCTTGGCCTGGATCGGTGTCGGTTCCTGGTAGCCCTGGTCAGCGACGGCGCGCATGAGCTCGGGCATGAGCCCCAGCGAGACGAAGGACACCTTGGTGGTTCCGGACGAATCCGGCGATGCGGGTGCGGGACCGGTGCGGACTAAAGTCACGGCCGCCGGCAGGTTCGGTATGGTCGTTTGCGTATCACGGGGCAGCATTATACCTCTGGCGCACAGGGGGCGCACCATCCGCCCGCGGTGGATCCGCGTCCCCGTGGCCCCAAAGCGCGCCGGAAACTGGCGCAAACGCGAAAATCTGGTAAATTTCGCTATGCGCCAGCGCGGCTGGAGACGGGATACGGATCACACGGTAGTAGTACAAGCAATGCACATCGCGATCGAACAGCAGGCAGCCATCGGCGCCCACCCGCTGATCCTCACGCTCGACACGCACGGCGTGCCGCACCGTTGGATCACGTGGCAGCACGCCTGCTACTACTACTCCAAGAACCAGGTGGCCTGGAGCATGGGCGGCCACGCGTTCACCGTGTTCGGCGGCATGAACCGGGTGACCGGCGAGCGCTCGAGCATCACCGCATCCAGCATCATCGCGATCAAGGGCAAGGCGATGGCGATGAAGGCGTTCAGCCAGGTGCCGCCGCTCAACAACCGCGAGCTGTTCCATCGCGACCGCCAGATCTGCGCCTACTGCGCGGGCATGTACACCGCGTCCAGGCTGACCCGCGACCATGTGGTCCCGTTCTCGCGCGGAGGCAGGGACACGTGGATGAACGTCGTCACGGCCTGCCGCTCGTGCAATGAGAGGAAGGGTGATCATCCGCCGGAGCAGGCCGGAATGGAGCTGGTCTATCTGCCCTACGTTCCGAACCGTGCGGAGTACTTGATACTCACCAACCGCCGGATACTGGCCGATCAGATGGAGTTCCTCGCGCAGCACGTTCCGGCACAAAGCCGCCTGCGCGCGCAACGCCCGTAGGCGTTTCCTGCACGACGCCGCCCCCGCTAGGTGGCGTCTTTCTCCTGCAGTTTCTTTGCCAGTGCGTACGCCTGCTCGGGCGTGAGTTGCTGCGACGGACGTTCCCTGAGCAACAGCCAGAACAGCGCGCCGTTCGCCAGGACAAACCCGACCTCGATGTAGAGCAGCGTGGTGACGATGAAGTGGCCCGATTGGCGGCTGCCGATGAAATAGAAGCCCTCGAAGGTTGGAAGCACCGAGTTGGTGAGGGCGAATACCGATTCGAACGGCGGAAACATCAGGATTACGATGAGGTTGACGCCGGTGCCGATCAGGACCGCGTTGCGGTAGCCGACGCGAGGTGCGCGGGGACCCTTCGGGCGGTCAGCCAGCAGCAGCCATGCGATGCCGGCGTTGATCAGCACCACGAAGACCTCGAGGACCAGCACTCCGCCATTGACCACCCCGTACGGGGGGGGAGTGAAATAGAAGCTGAACCCCGCGAAGGTGGGCACCCTGGAGGTGGCGATTGTGAACTGGTCGAACGGAGGGAACAGCAGGATCAGCAGCAGGTTGGCTGCCGCGATGAACATCGCGATGTTTTGGTGACGGTTCATCATCCTGTTCTGGAGCGCATTATAGCCCATAGTCATCGTAGCGGCGGTCAGCCGTTCGAGGCTCTGCATCTCATCTTGATGGGCACGCCCCGCCAACTCCGTTGGCGAGCGGCGCAGGAGAGTCCATGCTGGCACAGCGGGCGCAGCAACTCCGGTTTGCGGCAAGTTGGTTTCGTGTCGCGCAGAAAATCGTGCAGATACGTTTACCGCCGGCTGCGCCCGAGGAGAACCGAGCACGCGGTGCTGCGGCTCAGCGTTTGGTATGATGTGCGCGGTGCGGCGCCAATCGCCTGATTGTTATTTGGTTTCCTTGTCCACCATCGATCTCCACAGTCATTCCACGCATTCCGACGGGCTGTTGCGTCCGCGCGAGCTCGTCGGGCGCGCAGCGGTGAGAGGAGTGAAGGTTCTGGCGCTCACGGACCACGAAGGTGCGCGCTGCTACGTCACCAATCCGGAACTCGTCGGCCGTGCCCACTTTGCCCGGTTCCTGGTGGAACGCGGCTATGCGCGGGACGTGTCCTCGGTGTTCAGGAAATATCTCGCCCCCGGCAAGCCCGGTTATGTCGCGCACCAGTGGGCGAGCCTCGCCCAGGCGGTCGGCTGGATCGCGGCAAGCGGGGGCATCGCGGTGCTTGCTCATCCCGGACGCTACCCGATGAACGACGCGCAGCGCGACGGACTCTTCTCGGGCTTCAAGGAGGCCGGTGGGCACGGCGTGGAAGTGGTGACGGGAAGCCATACCTCCCGGCAGTTCCATACCTACGCGCGCTACGCGCAGCGCTACGGCCTGCTCGTGTCGGCGGGATCGGATTTTCACGGGGCGGAGGAAAGCCGCCGCGACTTGGGCGATCTGCCGCCGCTGCCGGACGGGTGCACGCCGGTCTGGGCGGCCTCGGCCTGGTAGCCGCGCAGTGTTGAATTTTGAGTATTTAGTGTTGAGTTGAAAAGGCGTGGTGGAACCTAACTCAACAGGCAAAATTCAACACTCAACACCGAAAAATTGGCTCAGTTTTTCTCGATCCATCCCGACAACCCGCAGCCACGGCTCATACGGCGCGCCGCGGAGATCGTGACGCAGGGCGGCGTCATCATCTATCCGACGGACTCGTGCTACGCGCTCGGCTGCCGCCTCGGAGACAAGGCGGCCATGGAGCGCATACGGGCGGTGCGAGAAGTCGATGCGCGCCACCTGTTCGCCCTTGTCTGCCGCGATCTCGCCGAGCTCTCGGTCTATGCGAGGGTGGACAACCGCCAGTTCCGGCTCCTGAAGAGCGCGACGCCCGGGAGCTATACGTTCATATTGAGGGCCACGCGCGAGGTGCCCAAGCGCTTGCTGCATACGCAGCGCAAGACGGTCGGACTGCGCGTTCCGGACCACCGCGTCGTGCGCGCTTTGCTCGCAGAGCTGGGCGAACCCCTGCTGAGCTCGACGCTGCGACTGCCCGGAGATCCCGCGCCGCTCAATGACGCGCAGGAGATGCGCGCGCGGCTCGAGGGGCGCGTGGACCTGATCCTCGACAGCGGCTCATGCGGCATACTTCCGACGACGGTCGTCGACCTTACCGGTGACGCGCCGGTGATCACCCGCGAGGGCAAGGGAAGCGCCGCGCCCTTCGGGCTGTAGTGGCGGATAGCGCATTCCGCGTCCGGTGTTTGCAACCTGATAGAATCGCGTTTCCTGCACTGCCCTGACGCCCGTCCCCACACTCGATACTGCCTCCCGTGGAATTGAATCTGGTCCAGGCCATAGCCGTTTATGCGCTGCCGGTCATACTCGCGATCACCTTGCACGAAGCCGCGCATGGTTACGTGGCGAGGCACTTCGGGGACTTCACCGCGTACCTAGAAGGCCGGGTGAGCCTGAACCCGCTGCGGCATATCGACCCGATTGGTACGGTCGCGGTCCCTCTGTTCCTGCTGGCGGCGAGCAAGCTGCTCGGGGGCGGGATCCTCTTCGGATGGGCGAAGCCGGTGCCGGTCAATTACGCGAATCTGCGCAGCCCGAAACGCGACATGCTTTGGGTTGCTGCCGCCGGGCCCGCCAGCAATCTGGCGATGGCGCTGTTCTGGGCGGGGGCGGTGAAGGTCGGACTCGCGATGCCCGAGAGTTACTTCGCGATGCCTTTGGCGCTGATGGGCGCGGCGGGCGTGTTCGTCAACATCATCATCATGGTGCTCAATCTCGTCCCGCTTCCCCCGCTCGACGGCGGGCGCATCCTGGTAAGCTTGCTGCCCCACCGCCTCGCGTACGCGGTCTCGCGCATCGAACCTTACGGCTTCCTGATCCTCATCGTGCTGCTGTTCACGGGGGCGCTCGGCTGGGTGTTGTGGCCGGCGATCGGCGCGGTGATGGTGCTGATCGGGGGGATTTTCGACCTGCCCGTGGCGGTGATCCTGCGCCTTGCGGGCGTGCTCTGATACCCGGGCATTACGGACCGACTCAATGCAACCCAACCGCGTCCTCTCCGGCATGCGGCCCACCGGGGCCCTCCACCTCGGCCACTATCACGGCGTGCTGAAGAACTGGGTCAAGCTGCAGCATGAGTACGAATGCTTCTTTTTCGTGGCCGACTGGCACGCGCTGACCACCCACTATGACGAGCCCGGGATCATCGAGCGCAATGTCTGGGACATGGTGATCGACTGGCTCGCGGCGGGCGTGGACCCGGGGCAGGCGACGCTGTTCATCCAGTCGCGCGTTCCGGAGCATGCGGAGCTGCACGTGCTGCTCTCGATGGTGACCCCGCTCTCGTGGCTGGAACGGGTGCCGAGCTACAAGGACCAGCAGGAAAAACTGGCGGACAAGGATCTTGCGACGTACGGCTTTCTGGGCTATCCGCTGCTGCAGAGCGCCGACATCCTGATCTACCGCGCCAACCGCGTGCCGGTGGGAGAGGACCAGGTCCCGCACATCGAGTTCTCGCGGGAGATCGCGCGCCGCTTCAACCATGTGTTCGGAAAGGAAGCCGGTTTCGAGGGGAAAGCGGAATCGGCGATCAAGAAGCTCGGCGCGAAGCGCGCGCGCCTCTACCGGCAGCTGCGGACCAAGTATCTGGAAAAGGGCGATACCGACGCGCTCGCCGCAGCGCGTGCTCTGGTCGGGGAGGCGCAGAACATACCTCTCGGCGACCGCGAGCGGCTGTTCGGCTACATCGAGGGCGGGGGCAAGGTGATACTCGTCGAGCCCGAGGCGCTGCTCACGGAAGCATCGCGGATGCCCGGCCTCGACGGGCAGAAGATGTCGAAGTCCTACAGCAATACGATCAGCTTGCGGGAGACGGCCGACGAGGTCGCGAAAAAAATCCGCATCATGCCGACCGACCCGGCGCGCGTGAAGCGCTCCGATCCCGGCGAGCCGGAAAAATGCCCGGTGTGGCAATTGCACCTGGTCTACTCGGACGAGAACCGCAAGCAATGGGTGCAGAAGGGATGCCGCAGCGCCGGAATCGGCTGCCTCGAGTGCAAGCAGCCGGTCATCGATGCCGTGCTCGAGGAGCAGGAGCCGATGCGCGAGCGGGCGCAGCAGTACCTCGACGATCCCGCGCTCGTGCGCAGCATCATCGCCGACGGGTGTGAAAAGGCGCGCAAGCTCGCGCAGGAGACCTTGCGCGAGGTGAAACAGGCGATGGGTCTGAGCTACGTTTGAGGCCTCGCGGTCCGGGCTGGTGCAAGCGCGCGTTCCCGCACCGGCGCTAGGTTCCGCGCCGAAAACGCTGTAGAATATCTCGATGCCAGCGTCGCTTTTGCTCGGCAGCGGGCCGCGATTCGTTAACCCGCATGCGTGGACCGGCCGCCTCCGGCCGGTGGGTGACTCCTCCCCTCCAAATTCCGTTTTCCGCAGCTTCCTGCTGCAGCGCGCACGGGAGCAGGGATGGTGAGCGAAACCGCCGCCGCAGCACCGGTCGCCCGCGTCTACGGGGAGCCCGTCCACGAGATCCCGCACGACCTCTATATTCCGCCGGACGCGCTGGAGATCTTCCTGGAGCAGTTCGAGGGGCCTCTCGATCTCCTGCTGTACCTCATCCGCAAGGAAAACATCAACGTGCTCGACATACCGATGGCCGCGCTCACGGTGCAGTACCTCGAGTACGTCGAGATCATGAGGGCGGGCGCGCTCGAGCTCGCCGCGGAATATCTGCTGATGGCGGCGCTGCTGATCGAGATCAAGTCGCGGATGCTGCTGCCGCGGCCGGCCGTCGCCGGACTCGAGGAAGACCCGCGCGCGGAACTGGTGCGCCGGTTGCTGGAATACGAGCGGATGAAACTCGCCGCGCACCGGCTCAACGAGGTACCGCAGGCGGGACGCGATTTTTCCCTGGTATGCGTGCTCTTCGAGCGCGATATCGGCGGCCAGATGCCTGAGGTCGGGACCGACGACCTGCGCATGGCCTGGATGACGCTGCTCACACGGGCGGCGGTGAACCGCCACCATCGCATCACCCGGGAGGAGCTCTCGGTGCGCGAGCACATGAGCCGCATCCTGCGCCGGCTGCAGGAGGCCCGCTACGTGGAGTTCAAGGAGCTGTTCGATCCCGGAAAGGGCATCGCGATCCTTGTGGTGACGTTCCTCGCGTTGCTCGAACTTGCCCGTGAAGGCCTGGTCCAGCTCACGCAACAGCCGGCCTACGCGCCGATCTACGTCAAGCTCAAAACGAGCCATCTGACGACCGTGCAATAGAACGGAACCATAATGAACGCCTCAACGCTCGATCCGCGACAAGTGAAAACGGTGCTGGAAGCCGCTCTGCTCACGAGCCAGGAGCCGCTCGCGGTCGCGGATCTGAAGAAGCTGTTCGACGAGGAGCTGTCCAGCGATACGCTGCGCCGCGTTCTCGAGGAATTGCGCTCCGACTGGAACGGCCGCGGAGTCGAGCTGGTGCAGGTCGCCTCGGGCTGGCGTTTTCGGGTCCGGCCGGAGTACCAGGCGTTCCTCGAGCGGCTGAATCCGCAGAAGCCCCCGCGCTACTCGCGCGCGGTCCTGGAAACGCTCGCCATCATCGCGTACCGCCAGCCGGTCACGCGCGGAGACATCGAGGAGATCCGGGGCGTCACGGTGTCCACCAACCTCATCCGGACGCTGGAGGCGCGCGGATGGATCGACATCGTCGGCCACCGCGAGGTGCCGGGTCGTCCGGCGCTGTACGCGACCACGAAAGCGTTCCTCGACGACCTCAACTTGCGCTCGCTCGACGAGTTGCCGCCGCTCGACGATCTGGGATCACTGGTGGACACTGCGGGGCTCGCGCCGATACCCCCGGGCGCCGAGGAGCCGGTAGCGGCGCCTTTGGAGGAACTGCGCCGCGCCGCCGCCGCGTGAGGCGCGGCTCGAACCGGCTTCGTGGCGGCTCGCAGGACTGATCCGTCGTCCACGTTCGATCCGTAGCGGCGATGCACTCCGCGGTCCCCGCTGACCATCCGGCGCGCCGGCTCATCGCGCGATTGCGCCGCCCGGTGCCCGCGGAACGCATGACGCGCATGACGCATCACGCGGGTTCCCGATTTCAGCAGCATCAACATTGACTGTAACGGAGGCACCATGATTCGAGCTGCAATCGTCGGTTTGGGCTGGTGGGGAAAGACCCTCGTCGAAGCCGTCCACGGCAAGAGCGACAAGATCCAGTTTGTCGCGGCCAACACCCGCACCCGCGCCAAGGCGGAGGACTTCTGCAAAGAGAGGAAGATCGATCTGCGCGATGACCTCGATGCGGTCCTCAAGGACGCCAAGGTCGACGCCCTGGTCTACGCGACACCCCACAGCATGCACGAGGAGCACATCAAGCGCGCTGCGGCGGCCGGCAAGCATGTCTACGTGGAAAAGCCGTTCGCGCTGAAAGTGGCGAGCGCGAAGGCCGCGATCGATGCGGTGAAGAAGGCGGGCGTCGTGCTGGGCGTCGACTTCCAGCGCCGCTTCCATCCGTCGGTGGGCGAGATTCGCAAGCGCATCAAGGACGGGAGCCTCGGCACGCTGACCTTCGCGGTTGGCGAAGTGTCTTCGCCGGGCGGGCTTGCGCTGGCCAAGGAGTCCTGGCGCGTCAATCCGGAGGAAACGCCGGCCGGCGCGATGACGGGGCTCGGGGTGCACCTGGTGGACGGGTTCATCGACCTCATCGGTGAGGTCGACGAGGTCTACTGCGTCAATACCCGCCGCGCTGCGCCGCTGGTGGACGATACGACGGTGTTCACGATGAAGCACAAGAACGGCGTGGTCTCGATCAATAACTGCACGCTGGCGAGCGCGGCGAGCTATTGCATCGCGGTTTTTGGCACGAAGGGCATCGCCGAGACGACCCGGCCGGCGCTGGATACGTTCCGCTTCATGCCGGTGCCGGACAAGGGAGGGCCGCACGCGACCGCGCAGCCCGAAACCATCGAGAACAAGGGCTTCAACCCGGTGAAAGCCGGCCTGGAAGCGTTTGCCGACGCTTGCAGCGGCAACGCGAAGTTTCCGGTGACGTTCGAGCAGATCATCCACGGCGTTGCCGTGTTCGAGGCGATCGTTGAATCGGCGAAGACCGGCAAGCCGGTCAAGGTCAAGTAAGGCAACTCAAGTCAAACTTATTTGCCACAGAGAACGCAGAGTTCGCAGAGAAAAAACCGGGAGCAGGCGAACCGGTTTCCGGCCCCTTAAGTTCTCTGTGCTCGCGGCGCGGGCCGCGTCTGCTGCCGCAGGTCGAGGGCCCTGGCTATTGAGGACACGGAGGCCACGGGCGGGGAAAAGGAAAATATGGGAAAAGGGTTTTTCGACCCTCTGTGTTCTCTGTGGCTGCCGTTGGTTTTGACCTTCCGGGAGAGGGCATGGATTACCGCGAAGTAAGCGAGGTCCGCGACGGCATGCGGATCGACTGGGACGTGCCGGTCGAGATGGAGGACGGCGTGGTGCTGCGCGCCGACGTCTACCGGCCGGTCGATCCGGGGAAGTACCCGGTGATCCTGACCTACGGTCCCTACGGCAAGTGGCTGCATTTCGAGGACCTCTACGTCACCCAGTGGCGCCGCATGTGCGAGGAGCACCCGGACGTGCCCACCGGCTCCACCAACAAGTACCAGAACTGGGAAGTCGTGGATCCGGAGAAGTGGGTGCCGGACGGCTATGCCGTCGTGCGCGTGGACTCGCGCGGAGCAGGCCGCTCGCCCGGGCTGCTCGACCTGTGGTCGCTGCGCGAGGCGCAGGATTTCTATCACTGCATCGAATGGGCGGCGAAGCAGCCCTGGTCGAATGGAAGAGTGGGGCTGAACGGCATCTCTTACTACGGCATGAACCAGTGGCAGGTGGCTGCGCTGCAACCGCCGCATCTCGCGGCGATCTGCGTGTGGGAAGGCGCGGCGGATTACTACCGCGACATGAGCCATCACGGCGGCATCTACTGCACTTTCGCCGATACCTGGTTTCCGAAGCAGGTGATCCCGGTGCAGCACGGGCAAGGCACGAAGGGCTATCGCAGCCGCATGAACGGCGACTGGGTGTCGGGGCCCGCAACGCTGCGTGAAGAGGAGTTGGGGGCCGCGCGGCGCGACTTCGCCGCCGACTGCTACGCCAACCGGCTGGCGAGTGACGAGTACTGGCGCTCCCGCATGCCCGAATGGTCGAAGGTAAACGTGCCGCTCCTCTCGTCGGCCAACTGGGGCGGCCAGGGCCTGCATCCTCGCGGCAACTTCGAGGGCTTTGTGCGCGCGGCTTCGCAGCAGAAGTGGCTCGAGGTCCACGGCATCGAGCACTGGACGGAGTTCTATACGGACTATGGCCTCAGGATACAGAAGCGCTTCTTCGGTCATTTCCTGAAGGGCAAAGACACCGGCTGGGCGAGGCAGCTCAAGGTGGTCTTGCTCGTGCGTCATCCGGGCGAGAAGTTCGTCGAGCGCCATGAAAGCGAATGGCCGCTCGCGCGCACGCAATGGACGAAGTTCCATCTGCAGCCCGAAGGCCATGCGCTTACGACCGAAGCGCAGACGAAGGCGGGAAGCGTCACGTACGGCGGTTTCTCGGACGGCGTGACGTTCCTAACGGCTCCGCTCGAGCGCGAAACGGAGATCACGGGCCCAATCGCGGCCAGGCTGTGGGTCTCCTCCGCCACGGAGGACGCCGACCTGTTCCTCGTGGTACGCGTGTTCGCGCCCGACCTGAAGGAGGTCACGTTCATGGGCGCCCTTGATCCGCACACGCCGATCGCTCAAGGCTGGCTGCGGGCTTCACATCGCAAGCTTGATAAAGCGCTATCGCTGCCCTACCGACCCTATCACACGCACGATGAAATCCAGAAGCTCAAGGTGAACGATGTCTACCAGCTGGACATCGAGGTGTGGCCCACCTGCATCGTGGTGCCCAAGGGCTACCGCGTCGGCTTGACCGTGCGCGGCCGCGACTACGAGTACCCGGGAGGCCCGGCGCAGGGGCTGGGGAATTTGAACGCGGTGTTCACCGGCGTCGGGCCGTTCCGTCACGACGATCCGCGCGACCGGCCGGCTGCGGTATTCGGCGGGGACGTGACGCTGCACATGGGACCGGATCGCCAGGCTCATCTGCTGCTGCCGTTGGTGCCTCCGAGATAGCGAGGTGACCGGACACTGGTCGCTCTGGCGCCGTCCGCGATTCGCTGCGGACATTAACGCGCGAGGACCATCGAGGGCGGGCCGATCATTGCTGTTGAATTTCCGGGAAGTTCGTTGCTGGGTTCTGCGAGCCGCTAGGACGCCGGCTCGAGACGCGCGAGCACGCCGTTCGACTCGTCGGTCAGGAGGTAGATGTAGCCGTCGGGCCCGACGCGCACGTCGCGAATGCGCCCGATCCGGTTCTTGAGCATCCGCTCCTCCTTCACCACTTTCTCGCCATCGAGCTTGAGGCGCACCAGCATCTGGTCGCGCAGCGCGCCGATGAAAAGGTCGCCACGCCAGCGCGGAAACTTGTCGCCCGTATAGAACGCCATTCCCGAAGGCGCGATCGACGGCACCCAGTAGTGCAACGGCTGCGCCATTCCGGCCTTGTGCGTGCCTTCTCCGATGCGCGTGCCAGTGACGTAGTTCACGCCGTAGGTGATGACCGGCCAGCCGTAGTTCACGCCGGGGCGGATCACGTTGATCTCGTCTCCCCCCTGCGGCCCGTGCTCGTGCGTCCACAGCATCCCGGTCGCGGGGTGCTGGGCCGCGCCCTGCATGTTCCGGTTGCCGAGCGTGTATTTCTCGGGCTTCCATCCGGGCTTGCCCACGAAGGGGTTGTCCTTGGGCACGCGGCCATCGTCGTGCAGACGGATGACGGAGCCCGCGTGATCGTCGGGCCGCTGCGCGCGCTCCATCTCCCCGCGGTCGCCCAGCGTGATGTAGAGGTAGCCCTGGCGGTCGAAGACCAGTCGCGAGCCGAAATGGCGGCCGGTCGTACCCTTCGGTTGCTGGCGGAATATGACCTCAATGTTCTCCAGGTGGTTTCCGGCAAACCTGCCGCGCGCAACTTCGGTGCCGACCCCGCCTTCACCGCGCGCAGCATACGCGAGATAGACCAGCCCGTTCTCCGGGAAGCGCGGATGCAGCGCGACGTCCATCAGCCCGCCCTGGCCGTAGGCGGCGACCTGGGGGAGCCCGGTGACGGGCTGGCGCGCCAGGGCGCCGTCCTTGCCGACGATGCGCAGCCGTCCCGCACGTTCCGTCACCAACATCCTGCCGTCCGGGAGAAAGGCGAGGCCCCAGGGATGTTCGAGCCCCTCGACGATCCGGATCACGCGGAAGCTGTGTTCCTCCGATTGGATCGTCTGGGATTGCGCCGACGCGCCGGGCGCGAGCAGCGCGCACGCTAACGCGAGGCCCGTTACTGAAAGGGCGGGAAGGCGGGCAGTCGGCACGGAAAAAAGCCCTACTTCTGAAAGTGCGAGCGCGCCTTCTCGAAGGCTTGCTGCATCTTCGACCAGGATTCATCCGCGCCGCGCACGAGATCCATCCACGCCTCTCCGCTGGCGTCCTGGATCTTGCGCATCTGCGCGAGCGCAGCGTCACGCTGGCGCCGGAACGCCGAGAGCTGCTCCTCATACTGGGCACGCGCGTCCGCCTGTGCCCCCTTGGTCTTGCTTTCCCACTTCGCTACCTCGGCGTTCCATTCGTCGAGTTGCGCCTTTAACTTTTCAACGTATTCTTCCATAGTTATCATGGACATACCTACTTTCATTCAAGTGCTAGATGAACTGCAACGCTAGCGGTTGGACCGCGCCCCGCCTGGGTAATTTCCGGATGCCACGATATCCGCTGCGTGAAAGCGAACGGGATCGCTAGTCGCTGCGGGGCTGCTGGAAGGGGTGCGCCGGCGGTAGGTCTACTCGACTCGTTCCACGACCGACCGGTCAGGCTCAGGGTTCCAGTCGCGGTCATCGAGCACGAACTTGATCATGCTCCTGCCCACGATACGGCCTTCGGTAACGAACGTTCCTCCGCGGTTCAATACATGGCATGGTCCGGGCCGAATCCGCGTCTTCGCTTCAAGAAGGGACTGGCCGAATCGCAAATTCCAGAGTCTGCAGATCACCGAGCACGTAGGTCGGCGGTCCGCTCACGCCCGCGACCGTCCCGGGATCGATTCGCAGCGTCTCTTCTCCTTTGATGTTCCGAATGCGCTCGATGACCGCGCGGTGCTCATGCCCGTTGCATACGAGGTCGTATTGGCCGGTGAGCGCCATTGCCTTGGCGTAATGCGGGTAGTGCACCATGAATATCCGCCTTTGCGCCAGGTCGAGGGACGCGTCCTGCCCGTAGTATTGCACGCGGCTTCCGTATTCCTGTGCAAACCTGCAAAGGTAAAACAAATCGCCCGTGTTGTTGCCGTGAATCAGGTGGATCGGCAGGCCCAAACCGACAATCGCATGCAGCGTGGACGGCGCCACCAGATCGCCGCAGTGCAGCACTGCCTGAGCGCCAAGCGCTTTCGCCTCCGCGACAGCGGCGGCGAGCCGCTCGCGATGGTCGTGGCTGTCGGATACAATGCAAACTTTCAGATGATTCCCTTCCCTTTGGCATCATATTTACCGGCTAGTGTCTCATATCACGGCCCCGATACGCGCAGGCTGGCCGTGCCTGCAACCTCGTGGCTGGCAACCCCGAGACCATGCGCATCCAAAAATTTTTAATGGCGGCATAACCTTTTTTTTACATTGGCATCGTCGTGCGCCGTTAAAATCGGCGCGGGCAAGAAATGAAGGGGCATTATTGCCGTCCGACGGCGGAAACGATTCTCGTCGTTGGCGGGGGCGTCAGCGGCATGGCCGCGAGGCTGGAAGCCGCGGGATGCGGGCCCACAAAGGGTCGCAGATTCACGTTATGAGGTAATCATGTTCACCAGCAATCCGTTTGCCGAGCTTTCGGCGTCCATACCGCCCGCCGTCATGCAGACCTATGTCGTCATCATGATCGTGCTGGTTGCGGCAGGGACGCTGTTCGACATCGTTCACAAGGGCAGCGCCAAGTACTTTTTCGAGAACTGGCGTAAGTCGAAGTCAAAGGGCGCCAAAGAAGTCGGTGGTGGCGAGCTGATGTCGATCGCCGTCCAAACCGCCGTTGTCGATGTCCTGGCCTCCGGAGAATTCTGCAACCAGCGTCGACGCATCGCCCACCTGCTGACCATGTACGGGTTCGTGCTTCACGTCGTCGCCACTGCCGTCATGGTGTTCGGCTACCCGACGACCGCCACGCCGACGCCCGGCATCTGGTCGGCGCTCTGGTGGATCGGCGGCCTGTTGGTCTGCGCCGGCGGATACTGGTTCTGGTTCTTCATCCGGGTCGACGTTGCAGCCGAGGGTCATTCGCCGTTCCGCGTCATGCACGCCGATCTTTTCATCCTCTCGCTGCTAGCCAGCGTGACACTGGGCCTGATCTGGGCGATCGCCGGCGGCGGCCTGGGCGTACTGTTCGCGCTGTACATCGTCGCCACGACAGTGCTGTTCGGGTCGGTGCCGTGGTCCAAGTTCGCGCACATGTTCTTCAAGCCCGCGGCGGCCTTCGAGAAAAGGGTATCCAAGGCCAATGGTACAGCCGAGAATTTGCCGACGCTGACCCGTGACGATCCCGAACAACAGAAACGACACTCCATGGAACTGTTGCAAGACGCTCCCATGGACATGGGGCTTGGCATCAAGCGCGAAGCGCCCCGCCACTATTAGAAAACAGCCCGCTGGTTCTATCGGAACAAATCAAGGAGCCGGACTCATGCCTACCTTCGTCTATATGACAAGGTGCGACGGATGCGGACATTGCGTCGACATCTGCCCGTCGGACATCATGCACATCGATAAGACCTATCGCCGCGCCTACAACATCGAGCCTAACATGTGCTGGGAGTGTTACTCCTGCGTCAAGGCTTGCCCGCAGCATGCGATCGATGTGCGCGGATATGCCGACTTTGCCCCGCTGGGCCACAGCGTTCGCGTCCACCGCGACGAAGAGAAAGGCACGATCGCCTGGAAGATCAAGTTCCGCAACGGTACGGAAAAGAGCTTCCTGTCGCCCATCACCACCAAGCCCTGGGGGACGGCGATCCCCAAGCTCGCGGATGTTCCCGGACCCAGCAAAGAAATGCGCGACGGCCAGCTGTTGTACAACGAGCCGAAATGGATCCGCATGGACGACGGCGGTTTGCATACGCTTCAGTCCGCCGGTCTCAAGATGAAGAAAGGCGTGTACTACTAATGGCTTACGAAACGATCGTCGAAGACGGCATTGATGTTCTGGTCGTCGGTGCAGGCCTTGGCGGCACTGGTGCCGCATGGGAGGCCAGATTCTGGGGTCAGGACAAGAAGATTGTCATTGCCGAGAAGGCCAATATCGATCGCTCCGGTGCGGTCGCCCAGGGTTTGTACGCCATCAACTGCTATATGGGCACCCGCTGGGGCGAAAATAATCCGGAGGACCATGTCCGCTACGCTCGTATCGACCTGATGGGGATGGTGCGGGAAGACCTGCTGTTCGATATGGCCCGTCACGTTGACTCCACCGTGCATCAGTTCGAAGAGTGGGGCCTGCCCATCATGAAAGACCCGAAAACCGGGCGCTATCTGCGTGAAGGGCGATGGCAGATCATGATTCACGGCGAGTCCTACAAGCCCATCGTGGCCGAGGCCGCCAAAAAATCGGCGGACAAGGTCTTCAATCGCATCTGCGTCACCCACCTGCTGATGGACGACAGCAAGCAAAACCGGGTTGCCGGTGCCGTTGGCTTCAACGTTCGCACGGGCAACTACCACGTCTTCAAGTCCAAGACCGTGATCTGCGCCGCGGGCGGCGCCTCCAACATCTTCAAGCCGCGTTCGGTGGGCGAGGGTTCCGGCCGCACCTGGTATGCGCCCTGGTCGTCCGCGTCTGCCTATGGGCTCTTGATCAACGCCGGCGCCAAAATGACGCAGATGGAAAATCGCATCGTGCTGGCGCGTTTCAAGGACGGTTATGGCCCGGTCGGCGCCTATTTCCTGCACCTGAAGACCTATACGCAAAACGGTCTCGGCGAAGAGTACGAATCCAGATGGTTCCCCGAACTGCAGAAGATGGTCGGCAAGGAGTATCTCGATCCGGAAGCTTCGCACTTGACCCATCGGCCAATCCCGACCTGTTTGCGTAACCATGCATTGATCAGCGAAGTCAATGCCGGCCGCGGCCCCATTCACATGGTGACCATGCGGGCCTTCCAGGATCCGCATCTGGAAGAGGTCGGTTGGGAAAACTTTCTCGGCATGACCGTCGGCCAGGCGGTTCTGTGGGCCTCCACCGATGTGGATCCCAAGAACGAGAATCCCGAGCTGACCACCTCCGAGCCCTACGTAATGGGCTCCCACGCGACCGGCTCGGGTGCCTGGTGCTCGGGTCCCGAGGACGTTTCCCCTCCCGAGTATTTCTGGGGCTACAATCGCATGACGACGATCGAGGGTCTGTTCGGCGCCGGTGACGCAATCGGCGGCACGCCGCACGCCTTCTCATCCGGCTCGTTCACCGAAGGTCGTCTCGCCGCGAAGGCCGCCTGCAAATACATCGACGACGGAAAGGGCGAGGGCATCGTCGTATCCGACGAGCAGATCAACCGCCGCAAGAAAGAGATCTACAAGCCCCTGGAGCATTACAAGATCTACCGCAATGCGATCGTGGCGGGCGATGTCAACCCGCACTACATCAATCCCAAGCAGGGCCTGGACCGTCTGCAGAAGCTGATGGACGAGTATTGCGGTGGAGTGACCGTCAACTACATGACCAACGAGAAGCTTCTGAATATCGCTCTCAAGAAGCTCAAGATCATGGAGGAAGACCTCGAGAACCTGGCCGCGGAGGACATTCACGAGTTGCTGCGTGCGTGGGAATTGAAGCACCGCCATCGCGCCGCGGAGTGCGTCACGCAGCACACGCTGTTCCGCAAGGAGACCCGTTGGCCGGGTTACTACTACCGGGGCGACGCCATGAAGGTGGACGACGCAAACTGGCACGTGCTGACCGTGTCGCGTCGCGATCCGGAAACCGGCGAATACACCATGGAGAAGGCGCCTTGCTATCACCTGGTTGCGGACGAGAAGTAACAATGTCCCTGGGCGGATGCTCGCATTGACGTTCTGCCTGGCGCAGAAGAGACCAGCATGTCGTCAGTCGTGAGCCCGAGGAAGCCGGTCTCTTCCGTTCGCGGGGAGCCGCGCATGAACATCATTGAGAAAACCGACGAAGAGATTCGGGCCATCGCCAATCCGTTGTGGCGCGACCTCGTCAAGTATTCGAACGAAGGCAAGTACGAAGAATTCGTAAAGAACTTTTCCAGTTCGCTGGCGCTAGCCATGGATCAGGTTGTTACGGGCCACCAGTTCGCAAACAGTGAGCTCGCGCGGAATCTGTCCGAAGACTTCGACGCGCTCGGCATCATCCGCCGGGGCGAGCATGTGACGGTTCTTTACCGGCAGCGGAGCACCAAAAAGGAAGGCGAGTGGCTTGGCAGACTCGTCCTCGGCTACGAGAATGGGAATGTCAGGATTTTCGGTGCGTCCATCTTCTGAGCGCTTCGTTCGGATCTGACGTGCGTGAAACCATCCGAGACGGCAAGTTCGTCGAACTCACCTACAAGGTGACCGACAAGAAGTCGGGGCACGTCCTCACCAGGGTCGAATTCGCGCTGGGCTATGTTCACGGACACAATGAAATTCTGGCCCCCTCCGTCCATAAGGAGCTGGAGGGCAGGTCCGCTGGCGACGTCATCGAAGTGCCGATCGATGGCAATGAGATCTTCGGCCCCAGAGACGAGTCGCTGGTTTTTACCGATCGCATCGAGAACGTCCCCAAGGAGTATCGGCAGATCGGCACCTCCATCCTCATGGAGAACGACAAGGGCCAGACCCGCAGCTTTCTCGTGACGCGGATGAACGACGAGACGCTGACGGTCGATGGCAACAATCCGCTTTGCGGCAGAGAGGTCGTCTTTACGCTCGAGATACTGACCGTGCGCGACGCAACGGATGAAGAGACAAGAGCGGGCGGGGCGATCGTTGCGGGCGCGGATATCGACGCGTCACTCATGAGACCTGTTTGAGCAGCGGCGTTGAATGGCATCGGACGAGTTTTGGCTTTAATGGCTTGCACCTGAAATCCCCACTTCACGGCAAAAGAGGTGACGTATGAGCGAGGAAAAGAAACCCACCACCAAAGTTCCTGACGGCCACGCGCGTTTTTTGACAACGCGTGAGAAGGCGCCAAGCGAACACGGGTTTGTTGGATACGAAACCGTCTGGGAACCGTTCCAGAAGGAAGCCGAATACAAGACGCCGAAACAGCCGTAGGCGTCATCCCGTATCGGTGCGAAATACCGGCACCAGCTCCAGCGCGCGTGGGAGCTGCACCTCCGACTCCTCTCCGCGGGGTCGGTGACCCATCACACGCTGTTCCGCGAGGAAACGCGGTGGCCGGGGTATGACTACTATCGCAGTGATCCTATGAAACTGGATGATGAGAATTGGCATTGCTTCGCCTTGTCCCGCTACGACCGGAATACCGGCAAGTGGGAAATGGAGAAGGCGCCGGTCTACCACATCATCGACTGACGGGGCTGAACCGACCGATACCGAATTTCTCTACGGCGTCGCGCGAAACTCGCCGGTGGAGCTGTCGCGGGCGACGAGCGCCCGTCAGCGCGCGGAATGGCCGGACAGCTTGACCTCGACCTTGTCCTCGGTCTTGAGCCCGGCGTAATAGGCGCGCAGAATTTCGAGCACCTCCGGCCGGCTGAACTCGGCCGGGACCGGATCCCCGTCCGATAGCCACTTGCGCAACTTGGTGCCCGAGACCAGCAGCCGGTCCTTGTCGTCGTGGGGACAGGTGCGGGCGGAGGCCATGCCGCCGCAGCGATAGCACCAGAAAGTCCAGTCGATCTTGAGCGGCCTGGTTTCCAGCGCGCCCTGCGGGATCTCGTCGAAGATCCGGTGCGCGTCGAACGGCCCGTAGTAGCTGCCGACGCCGGCGTGATCGCGCCCCACAATCTGGTGCGAGCAGCCGTAGTTCTGGCGGAAGAGGGCGTGCAGCAGCGCTTCGCGCGGCCCGGCGTAGCGCATGTCGAGCGGATAGCCCGACTGCACCACGGTCTTCGGCGTGAAATATTTCTCAACCAGCACGCTGATCGCCTTCGTGCGCACGTCTGCGGGGATGTCCCCGGGCTTGAGGTTGCCGAGCAGGGAATGCACGAGCACGCCATCGCAGATCTCGATCGCGACCTTCGCGAGGTACTCGTGCGAGCGGTGCATCGGATTGCGGGTCTGGAATGCGGCGACCGTCGACCAGCCGTTCGCCTTGAAAGCGGCGCGCGTCTGTGCCGGAGTCATGTAGACGGCGCCGTAGCGCTCGGGAAAATTGCCCTGCGACAGCACTTTCACGGGACCGGCGAGATTGACCCCGCCTTGCTCCATCACCATCTTCACTCCGGGGTGCTCGACGTCGGCAGTGCGGAAAATGGTCGCGCACTCGTGTGCCTTGTTGATCTTGTATTTCTCGGTCACCTTCATGGTGGCGAGGATCTCCCCCCGGTCCGGATCAACGAGCGCGATGTCCCCGCCGGTACGCAAGGTGGCGGCCGTGGCGTCATCGGTAGAGAGCGTGATCGGAATCGGCCAGAAGAGGCCGCTGGTCATCCGCAACCCGTCGCAGACGCTTTCCCAATCGGCGCGGGTCATGAAGCCGTCGAGCGGGGTGAAGCCGCCGATCCCGAGCATGATGAGATCGCCTTTCTCCCGCGAACTCACCCTGACCCTCGGCATCGAGAGGGCGCGGCGTTTTTCCTCGGCGAGCGCCTCGCCCTCGAGGAGGAGGGATTTCAGCTCTCCTCCTCCGTGGGGGTTGACCAGCTTGGACATGGTGGGAGCGATAAACCTTTGGGCTCGCGACAAACCGCTCAAGGTTAGCACGCCCCGAAGCCCTCCTCCGGATGTTTTTATTTTATTGAACGATAAGATATTTCAATCGGAATAGGGTAGAGGATGGCCTGCTACCCCGGGCAGGAGCGAGACCGTTGCACCGCCGTGGAAGTGGTATCATGCGCCACCCCCCGCGACCACTTAATAGTTGCCAAAAGAATGCGTTATGAAATAAGGCCATTTCGACCACAGGGGCCTGTACCCGCGCGCTTTCTTGCGCGTCGTACCCTCCGCGGTGTCTTGCGCCGTTGGGGGTTGCAGCAGGTCGCGATCGCCTTGTTCAGCATTCCTGCGCTGGCCGCTTCCGCCGCGGCCCCGGTGGACCACGATCCCTTCAGAACCGGGCGCTACGTCGCGCCCGCGCCGCACCTGCGGTGGCAATCGCCGGTTACGCTGCCGCAGGTGACCGAGGCGCCGAGCGGAAAGCTTCCCGTCACGGGCAAGCCGTTGTCATTGCCCGAGCTGACCGAGCTTGCGCTGCAAAACAATCCGCGCACCCGTCAGGCATGGTATGCAGCGCGCGCGGCGGCCGCGGGAGTCGGCGTCGAGCAGGCCGATCTCTTGCCACAGATCACCGGCACCGTCCTGGCGCAGCGCCAGCAAGTGGCCGGGCAGACCGGCAACCAGCTGCCCTGGCTCACCCGCTACGGACCCACGGTCACGCTGAGCTACCTGCTGTTCGACTTCGGTGTACAGGCAACCCAGGTCAAGGCGGCGGAGTACCTCGCGCTCGCGACGGCGCTCGTCCAGAATCGCGTGTTGCAGGATGTCGTGCTCCAGGTCGAGCAGAGCTACTACCGGTTCCTCGGCACCGAGCAGCTGGTGCGCGCGAACGAGTTGTTCCTGAAGAGCGTGAGCACCTCGCTCGAGGCGGCCCAGCGTCGTCGCGAGGGCGGGCTGGCCACGGTGGCAGACGTGTACCGGACGGAGACGCAGGTGGCGCAGGCACAGTTCAATCTCACGCGCAGCCGCGGAGAGCTCGAGAAGGCCAGGGGCGCGCTCGCTTCCGCAGCGGGCTTGGCGGTCAATGCGAAACTGGAGGTGGAGCCGTTGCGCGAGATGCCTCGCGTCCGTGAAATCAGTGAAACGCTTGCGGACATGCTGGGCCGTGCCAAGGCGAACCGGCCCGACCTCATCGCTGCCGAAGCCCAGGCTCGCGCGGCCCGCGCCCAGGCGGATTCGACGGCGCGGTCGCACTACCCGACCTTCACCCTGAACGCGAGCACCGGCGAGACCCATTACAACAATCGCCCCGGGACCGAGACCAACAGCATCTCGCTTGGCGTGAACATCCCGCTGTTCACCGGTTTTAACCGCACCTACGCCGTTCGCCAGGCGGAGGCGAGAGCGGCGCAGTCGGAAGCGGCGCGCGACGTGCTCTTTCGTCAGACCGAGCTGGAAGTATGGCAATCGTATTACGACGTGCAGACGGCGGCGGGAGCCTTACGGACGACCGATGTCCAGCTCCGGGCGGCGCAGCAGACCGCGGAGGCGACGTTGGCACGGTATCAAGGCGGCTTCGGCACCTTGCTCGACCTCATCACGGCCCAGGTCGAGGAGTTGAATGCGCGCGTCCAGCGCATCCAGTCCCACCTCGACTGGTTCACCGCGGTGGCTCGCCTGAATTTCTCGATCGGCGCGAGCGATCAAACGGTACACGGGATGCAGCGGAAATGAAGCGAGTGGTGATGCTACTGGTGTTCTGCGCCATTGGCGCGGCGGGGTACGGCGCCTGGTGGTGGCAGCAGCAGCCGGGCGCCGGCCCTTCGGCGACAGAGCGCGCGGTCGGCAAGGGCAAGGGGGCCAAAGGCGGCGGTGGACCGCTGATCGTGAGAGCCGCATCCGCGGTCGTCAAGCCGATGCCCGTCCTGATCGAGGCGGTGGGCACCGTCGAGCCCGAGCACAGCGTGCAGGTGAGAGCGCAGGTGCCGGGCGTCCTGCAGTCGGTGCTGTTCAGGGAAGGCGACATGGTCAAGGCGGGCCAGCAGCTCTTCCAGATCGACCCGCGCACCTACGAGGCGTCCTACCGCCAGGCCCAGGCCCAACTCGCGAAGAACATGGCGCAACTGGAGAACGCCAGGGTGCAGCAGGAGCGGCTCGAGCCCCTGCTGAAGCGTGAATTCATCACGCGGCAGGAATACGACGTGGCCGTCACCTCCACCAAGTCTCTCGAAGCCTCGGTGGCCGCGGACCGGGCGCAGGTGGAGCAGGCGCGCATCCAGCTCGAGTTCGCGCGCATACACGCGCCGATTTCGGGCCGCACCGGGGCGCTGGCGATCAAGCCGGGAAACCTGGTGCCCACGGCGGGCGGCGGCGTGCCGCTGGTCACCATCAACAGCACGGATCCCATCCTGGTGACGTTCAGCATTCCCGAGCGCCAGTTGGAGGAGATCCGGCGCTACCAGAACGAGAAGGACATGCGCATCGAGATTCTTCCGGACCGGACGGGGCCGGCGGTGTCCGAAGGCAAGCTGGTGTTCATCGACAACACGGTGACGCCGCAAACCGGCACGGTCGTGCTCAAGACGCGCGTCGTGAACAAGAACGAGCTCCTCTGGCCCGGCCAGTTCATCAACGTGCGCATCGTTCTCAAGATCGAGCCCGATGCCGTGGTCGTGCCGGAAGTCGCCGTGCAGCCCGGGCAGGACGGCAGCTTCGTCTACATGATCGACGAGGACAGCCGGGTACTGGTGCGCCCGGTCAAGGTGTCGCGCCAGATCGGCGGCGAGGTCGTCATTGCGTCCGGCGTGCGGGCCGGGGATCAGGTCATCACCGAGATTCCGCAGGCGCTCAGCGAAGGCGCGAGAGTGCGCCTTGCCGGGACGGAAGGCGCGGCTGACAAGGGCAAGTCCGAGCGCAAGGGCAAGAAGGGCGTCGCGAAGGGCAACGCGAACGTCCAGAAAGGATCGAAAGGGTAGCGGCCATGAATCTCTCGAGAATCTTCATCGACCGTCCGGTCGCGACCACCGTGCTGGTCGCCGCGATCATCATCTTCGGGATGTTCGCGTTCCGGGTCCTGCCCGTGAACGAGCTGCCGAGCGTCGATTTCCCCACCATACGGGTCGACGCGGAGCTGCGCGGGGCCAATCCCGAGATCATGGCCTCGACGGTCGCCACGCCCCTGGAGCGACAGTTCAGCCAGATTCCCGGCGTCGACAGCATGAACTCGGTCAGCAGCACGGGCCGGACGCGCATTACGCTGCAGTTCAGCCTGGAGCGGAACATCGACTCGGCAGCGCAGGACGTGCAGACCGCGATCTCGCAGACCATGCGGCGCCTGCCCGACGGCGTGGATCCGCCGACGTTGCGCAAGGTCAATCCCGCGGATTTCACGATCATCTTCCTGGCGGTCAGCGCCAAGACCCTGCCGGTCCAGCAGCTGCACGAGTTCGCGGAGACCAACATCGCGCAGCGCCTGTCGAGCGTGAACGGCGTGGCGCAGGTCATCGTTTTCGGCGCGCAGAAGTACGCGGTGAGGGTTTTCGTCAATCCGGAGGCGCTGTCGAAGCGGGGCCTGGGCTTGGATCGGGTCGTCAGCGCGATCCAGAACGCCAACAGCAACCTGCCTTCGGGCGTGCTCCAGGGCAGCGCCCGCAACTTCACCGTCAAGTCCTCCGGCAAGCTCGAGCGCGCGAGCGGATTCAACGACCTCGTCATCACCTACCAGGACGGGATGCCGGTGCGCCTTTCGGACATCGGCTGGGCGGAGGACGGGATCGAGAACGCGCGGGTCAAGAGCTGGCTGAACGGCGAGCGCAACATCGGGCTCGGCGTGTTTCGCCAGCCGGGAGCCAACACGGTCGAAGTGGTCAGGCGCGTCAGGGAACTGCTTCCCGAAATCGAGCGCGAAGCGCCCCCGGGCGTCAGGATCAACGTGGTCAATGACCGCTCCGAGTTCATACAGGCTTCGATCCGCGAAGTCGAGTTCCACCTGGTGCTCTCGATCATCCTCGTGGTGCTCGTAATCCTCGCGTTTCTCCGCAATGCGCGCTCGACGATCATCACCGCGTTGATCCTGCCGACGTCGGTCATCGGCACGTTTGCCGCGATGTATCTGCTCGGGTTCAGCCTCAACAACCTGTCGCTGATGGCCATCATCCTGGCCGTCGGCTTCGTGGTGGACGACGCGATCGTCGTGCTGGAAAACATCACGCGGCACATGGAGATGGGCAAGGACCGCATGCGCGCGGCGCTCGACGGATCCAAGGAGATCGCCTTCACCGTGCTGTCGATGACGATTTCGCTTTCGGCGGTGTTCATTCCGATTCTGTTCATGGAAGGACTGCTGGGGCGGCTGTTCCGCGAGTTTGCCGTGACGATCGGCGTAGCAGTGCTGATATCCGGTGCGGTCGCGCTCTCGATGACGCCGATGATGTGCAGCCTGATGCTCGCGCCGAAGCACTCCCACGGCCGGGTGTACCAGTTTTTCGAGAGCATGTTCGACGCGTCGCGTGATTTATACGGGACGAGCCTGCGGTGGACCATGCGGCACCGCGGGCTGATGCTGATCGGATCCGCCGTATTCCTCGCCTTGACGGTGGTCATCTACAAGATGGTCCCGCAGGGCTTCATCCCGCGGCAGGACACGGGCGTCATTTTCGGCAACACGCGAGCGCCGGAAGGCGTGCCGTTCGCCGAGTTGGAGCGGCGTCAGCGCATGGCCGCGGAGATCGTCCGGAAGCACCCGGACGTTGAAGCCGTCATGTCCACGGCGGGGCAGGGCACGGGGGGCACGACCGGGGACAACCTCGGCAGGCTGATCGTGCGCCTGAAGCCCCGAGACGAGCGCAAGCTCACCGCGGACGAGGTGATCCAGGAGCTGCGCCGTCCATTCGCCGGAGGCGCATTGGGCCTGCGCGTGTTCATGAACAATCCTCCGGCCATCAATATCGGGGGCCTGGTGGGAACCGCCGACTACCAGATGGTCGTGCAGGGTTCCGACCTGAAGACGCTCTACGCCGAGGCGCAGGAGTTTGAAACCAAACTGCGCGAATCGGACTTCCTGCGGGAGGTAAGCACCAGCCTGGAGCTCCGTAATCCCGAGATCCAGATCAACATCCTCCGCGATCGCGCGGCAGCGCTGGGCGTATCGCCCCAACAGGTGGAAACGGCGCTCTACAACGCATATGGAGGGCGCCAGATCAGCACGTTGTACGGCGCCACGGACCAGTACCTGGTGCTCCTCGAGCTCGATCCCCGTTTTCAGCGCGACATCACCGCGCTACGATCGCTCTACATCCAGTCGAATTCCGGGCGAATGGTGCCAATACACGCCGTGGCTGACGTGACCATGGGCGTCGGCCCGGTGTCGGTGAACCATTACGGGCAGCTCACCTCCGTCGTCATTTCCTTCAATCTGGCGCCGGGCGTCTCGATCGGCGACGCGGTTTCCCGCCTCGAGCGCATGGCGGCCGAGACGCTCCCCAGCGGGGTATCCGCCAAGATGGTGGGAAGCGCCAAGGCGTTCCAGGACGCATTTCGCACGCTCCCGCTGCTGCTGCTGATCACGATACTGGTCATCTACATGGTGCTCGCGATCCTCTACGAGCACTACGCACATCCGGTCACGATCCTCACGGCGCTCCCGTTCGCGGGTTTCGGAGCGCTGCTCATGCTGATGCTCTTCGGCATGGAGCTCAACATCTTCAGCTTCGTCGGCATCATCCTGCTCGTGGGGCTGGTGAAAAAGAACGGCATCATGATGGTCGATTTCGCACTGCAGCTGCAGCGCGAGAAGGGACTCAGCCCGCAGGAGGCGATCGTGGAGGCCTCGCTGATCCGCTTCCGCCCGATCATGATGACCACGCTCGCCGCGATCTGCGCCGCACTCCCGATCGCGTTCGGGACCGGAACCGGCTCGGAGATGCGCCAGCCGCTCGGCATCGCGGTGGTGGGCGGCTTGGTCTTCTCGCAGATGCTGACGCTCTACGTGACGCCCACCTTCTTCGTCAGCATGGAGCGGCTCGTCGGTTTCTTCAGGCGGCGAAAAACCGCTGCTGCCGCAGCCCATTGAGAGCGTTTTCGGGGCATCCGGGCCGCAAGATTTTTGTGCAGCGCGGCCCGGACGCAGGCTGTTGAAAATCCGCTCGAAAATGGATTGACTCGGCGGCGCGCGCCCGTTTATAATTCCAAGTCTTGGTGGACCGGGCGCGGGGTGGAGCAGTCTGGCAGCTCGTCGGGCTCATAACCCGAAGGTCATAGGTTCAAATCCTATCCCCGCTACCAACGTTCTTTAAAAATCTACAGCCGATAAGTGTGGGCGCTTGGTTCTCGAGAGCCCGCGTGCGCGTTTGCGTACGCGGTATCTCAAGCAACATGTGCTCGCACGACGCAATATACGTCAAGCGAGTTAATACTTTGCAGTGATTAAACTGAAGAGTTTGATCCTGGCTCAGATTGAACGCTGGCGGCATGCCTTACACATGCAAGTCGAACGGCAGCACGGGGGCAACCCTGGTGGCGAGTGGCGAACGGGTGAGTAATACATCGGAACGTGCCCAGTAGCGGGGGATAACCAGTCGAAAGATTGGCTAATACCGCATACGATCTACGGATGAAAGCGGGGGACCGCAAGGCCTCGCACTATTGGAGCGGCCGATGTCGGATTAGCTAGTTGGCGGGGTAAAAGCCCACCAAGGCGACGATCCGTAGCTGGTCTGAGAGGATGATCAGCCACACTGGAACTGAGACACGGTCCAGACTCCTACGGGAGGCAGCAGTGGGGAATATTGGACAATGGGCGCAAGCCTGATCCAGCCATGCCGCGTGAGTGAAGAAGGCCTTCGGGTTGTAAAGCTCTTTCGGCGGGGACGAAACGGTCCGTGACAACACCACGGACTAATGACGGTACTCGCAGAAGAAGCACCGGCTAACTACGTGCCAGCAGCCGCGGTAATACGTAGGGTGCAGGCGTTAATCGGAATTACTGGGCGTAAAGCGTGCGCAGGCGGTCTGTTAAGACAGGTGTGAAATCCCCGGGCTCAACCTGGGAACTGCGCTTGTTACTGGCAGACTTGAGTGTGGAAGAGGGGGGTGGAATTCCAGGTGTAGCAGTGAAATGCGTAGAGATCTGGAGGAACACCGATGGCGAAGGCAGCCCCCTGGGCTAACACTGACGCTCATGCACGAAAGCGTGGGGAGCAAACAGGATTAGATACCCTGGTAGTCCACGCCCTAAACGATGTCAACTAGTTGTCGGGGAAGTAATTCCTTGGTAACGAAGCTAACGCGTGAAGTTGACCGCCTGGGGAGTACGGCCGCAAGGTTAAAACTCAAAGGAATTGACGGGGACCCGCACAAGCGGTGGATTATGTGGATTAATTCGATGCAACGCGAAAAACCTTACCTACCCTTGACATGTACGGAACCTCGCAGAGATGTGAGGGTGCCCGAAAGGGAGCCGTAACACAGGTGCTGCATGGCTGTCGTCAGCTCGTGTCGTGAGATGTTGGGTTAAGTCCCGCAACGAGCGCAACCCTTGCCATTAGTTGCCACATTCAGTTGGGCACTCTAGTGGGACTGCCGGTGACAAACCGGAGGAAGGTGGGGATGACGTCAAGTCCTCATGGCCCTTATGGGTAGGGCTTCACACGTAATACAATGGCCGGTACAGAGGGCAGCCAACCCGCGAGGGGGAGCTAATCCCAGAAAGCCGGTCGTAGTCCGGATTGTTCTCTGCAACTCGAGAACATGAAGTTGGAATCGCTAGTAATCGTGGATCAGCATGTCACGGTGAATACGTTCCCGGGTCTTGTACACACCGCCCGTCACACCATGGGAGTGGGTTCCACCAGAAGTAGTTAGCCTAACCGCAAGGAGGGCGACTACCACGGTGAGATTCATGACTGGGGTGAAGTCGTAACAAGGTAGCCGTATCGGAAGGTGCGGCTGGATCACCTCCTTTCTAGAGAAATGCCCTCCAGGGCCAGGTGTCCACACTTATCGGCTGTCGGCAAAGCGGGATTGGGGAATGAGGATTGAGGATTGAGTTAGGGTAAGAGGCTTAACTCTCAATCCTCGAACCTCGATCCCAGATCCTGAATCTCGGGGTCTGTAGCTCAGCTGGTCAGAGCACACGCTTGATAAGCGTGGGGTCGTTGGTTCAAATCCAACCAGACCCACCAACTCTTGTCGGGGGTGTAGCTCAGTGGGAGAGCACCTGCTTTGCAAGCAGGGGGTCGTCGGTTCGACTCCGATCACCTCCACCAATTTTTCCACGGTGGAGTGAGAATCCAGAGCCAAGCGCGAAGGCTTCGCTCTGGACTTTCGTCCAGAGGCTGTAGCGTTCTTTAACAATACGGAAGAAGTAAAGGTGTTTCGGTTCGACGGGACCGCGGCTACGGCCGTGCGTCGCGCGCGAGCTGAAACAACAATGGGTTTTGATTGTATCGTGCATTCAACGCACAAAAGGAGTTGAATGCGGCAAACACGAGTTCTCCTGTAGCCGGATCCTCAGGCGCAAGCCCGAGGGCTCAGGGTTATAGGATCAAGCGAGAAAGTGCATGTGGTGGATGCCTTGGCGATTACAGGCGATGAAGGACGTGGCAGCCTGCGTTAAGCCTCGGGGAGCCGGCAAACAGGCTTTGATCCGGGGATGTCCGAATGGGGAAACCCGGCCCGCAAGGGTCACCGGAAGCTGAATACATAGGCTTCACGGAGCGAACCTCCTGAACTGAAACATCTCAGTAGGGAGAGGAACAGAAATCAACCGAGATTCCGAAAGTAGTGGCGAGCGAAATCGGAATAGCCAGCAGCTTTTAGCCATCGCTTTAGCAGAACGGTCTGGAAAGTCCGGCCATAGCGGGTGATAGCCCCGTATGCGAAAGGGCGGTGGTGGAACTAGGGTTGCGACAAGTAGGGCGGGACACGTGAAATCCTGCCTGAAGATGGGGGGACCATCCTCCAAGGCTAAATACTCGTAATCGACCGATAGCGCACCAGTACCGTGAGGGAAAGGCGAAAAGAACCCCGGGAGGGGAGTGAAATAGATCCTGAAACCGCATGCATACAAGCGGTCGGAGCTCCGCAAGGAGTGACGGCATACCTTTTGTATAATGGGTCAGCGACTTACATTCAGTGGCGAGCTTAACCTTTTAGGGTAGGCGCAGCGAAAGCGAGTCCGAACAGGGCGTTCAGTCGCTGGGTGTAGACCCGAAACCAAGTGATCTACCCATGGCCAGGATGAAGGTAGGGTAACTCCTGCTGGAGGTCCGAACCCACTGCCGTTGAAAAGGCAGGGGATGAGCTGTGGGTAGGAGTGAAAGGCTAAACAAACTTGGAAATAGCTGGTTCTCTCCGAAAGCTATTTAGGTAGCGCCTCGTGGTTACACCATCGGGGGTAGAGCACTGTTATGGCTAGGGGGCCGTCTAGGCCTTCCAAACCATGGCAAACTCCGAATACCGATGAGTGAGTCCACGGGAGACAGTGCACCGGGTGCTAACGTCCGGACACGAGAGGGAAACAACCCAGACCGCCAGCTAAGGTCCCGAAGTGCAGTTAAGTGGTGAACGAGGTGGGAAGGCATAAACAGCCAGGAGGTTGGCTTAGAAGCAGCCACCCTTTAAAGAAAGCGTAATAGCTCACTGGTCGAGTCGTCCTGCGCGGAAGATGTAACGGGGCTCAAACTGCACACCGAAGCTGCGGGTGCGCGCGTTCCTTTCAACGCGTTCCAGTATCCCGCTATGCGAGCGACAGAGTCGCGAGCAAAGCGTAATAAAAAGCAAAGTCGAGGCGGCCGAAAGGCGGGATCATACGCCGGGCGGCTGTCGCGAGATTCGAGGCGGCCGAAAGGCGGGATCATACGCCGGGCGGCTGTCGCGGCCGGGATACGAACGGAGCGAGTTGAAAGGAGCGCGTGCGCAGTAGGAGAGCGTTCCGTAAGTCTGCGAAGGTGGATCGTAAGGTCCGCTGGAGATATCGGAAGTGCGAATGCTGACATGAGTAGCGATAAACAGGGTGAAAAGCCCTGTCGCCGTAAGCCCAAGGTTTCCTGCGCAACGTTCATCGGCGCAGGGTGAGTCGGTCCCTAAGGCGAGGCGGAAACGCGTAGTCGATGGGAAACTGGTTAATATTCCAGTACCTCCGCATGATGCGAAGGGGGGACGAAGAAGGTTATGCAGGCCGGGTGTTGGACGTCCCGGTTCAAGCGTGTAGGCGTGCCTGCCAGGAAAATCCGGCGGGCTTAGCTGAGGCGTGATGACGAGCGGGCTTGTCCCGCGAAGTTGCAGATACCCAGCTTCCAGGAAAATCCTCTAAGCTCCAGTCGTGCGGGGACCGTACCGTAATCGGACACACGTGGGCGGGATGAAAATTCTAAGGCGCTTGAGAGAACTCGGGTGAAGGAACTCGGCAAATTTGTACCGTAACTTCGGAAGAAGGTACGCCCCTAGTACGTGTAGGGCCTCGCGCCCGAAGCGGAATGGGGTTGCAGTGAAACGGTGGCTGCGACTGTTTAACAAAAACACAGCACTCTGCTAACACGTCAAGTGGACGTATAGGGTGTGACGCCTGCCCGGTGCCGGAAGGTTAAGTGATGGGGTGCAAGCCCTGGATCGAAGCCCCGGTAAACGGCGGCCGTAACTATAACGGTCCTAAGGTAGCGAAATTCCTTGTCGGGTAAGTTCCGACCTGCACGAATGGCGTAACGATGGCCACACTGTCTCCACCCGAGACTCAG